>Ga0114996_10000519_pt1 | contig 53743 bp, 39 predicted proteins | sample ArcticOcean_MG_C_4_FD_87039 | JGI IMG/M metagenome (GOLD analysis project Ga0114996, IMG submission 87039) | Marine microbial communities from western Arctic Ocean - ArcticOcean_MG_CB4_134 | ecosystem: Environmental > Aquatic > Marine > Oceanic | place: Arctic Ocean: Canada Basin | collected...
CATCTCGGCCCAAGCGATGGCGATTCTGTCAGGCGGTCCTCGGCGCTTCGGGCCGCGATGCGGATGCGGTACCGAAGGCCTGCGCGAAGGTGAGGAAGTCGGGGAAGTCGACGACTCCGTTGCCGCTCAGGTCGAAGCGGGTGTCGAATCCCTCGTTTCCGGCCGAGGACCCGAAGGCCGCTGCGAAGAGCAGGAAGTCGGCGAACTCTACCCGTCCGCTGCCGTCGAAATCGGAGGTGTTTCCAGAGACCGTCGCCGGCCGAGGGCCGTACTGGGGGAGGGGGCGGCCGACTTCATAGGCACCCAGATCAGGAGCTGTTCCGGCGAAGTCTTCGTTGACCGTGGGGAGGGCGATGCCTCGATCTACGGCGGTGGCGGATGCCGTAAGGCGAAGATCGATGTCGGGGAAGCTGTAGCTCTGGCCTTCCGCTGGCGCAGACGCCGATTGGAATACGTCGAAGTCGATTTTCACGCCGTGGGACTCGTGCCCGGTGGCGGCTGCCAACTCGGCCAGGGACAGGTAGCGATCTTCGGTGACGCCGTCCCACCACTTGAAGAACCGTGTGGGATCGGGCTGGTGGTAGCCGTTGTAGTCGAGAGATGTCGATGGGTGGGGTGAACCCGTCTCAATGGCGTAGCGCTGGGCTCCCAGAAGCAGGTTGTTGCGCAGCGTTCCATTCTGCCAGCGCCGATCCGATTGAAATGCCTGGTTGGCGCTGACAAGGGTGTTGTGATAGATCTCCAGCCCCGTGCAGGTGTTGTGAAGCTTGAGGTTCAATGAGGTGATGCCGTAGGCGACGTTGCGGATGAAGTAGATGGGCCCGCCGTATGTGGGCTGGGCGCTCAGGGCGGTGTGGGCGTTTATGATTCGATTGTTGAAGACGCGGATGTTGTGGGAGCCGTAGTCGGACTCGATGCCATCGTCGATGGCGTTGGAGATGTCGTTGTTGTAGAAGTCGATGGCGAAGCAGTGGAGGTTTCGATCATCCACTGGCCTGTTGTGGTCGGCAATGGCAATGCCGTCCCAGAAGTCGCTGATCCGGTTGTGGCAGACGACGTGGCCGCGCCCGTAGACGTTGACGCCCGTGTAGGACGGCAGGTTGTCCGACTGGCGGGGATACCAGCTCTCGTTGCTGCCGATGAGGGTATTGTCGGCGATGTACCACCCTTCCGATTCTGCCGAGAAGGTGGAGATAGCCCATTCGGTATTCTCGATCCGGCATCGACGGACGATCAGGCCAATGGCCTTGTCCGCCCGGATGCCCCACTTCGCATTTCGAATCTGGATGTCTTCGAACCAGAGATGGTCGGTGCTGATGATGTCGAAGGCTGACGTAGCGCCCTGTGCGTCTATGGTGACATCCCCGTCGCCTGCTCCTCGGAAGACGATGGGAGTAGCCTCCGTTCCGGATGTGGCGACGCGCAGGCCAATTGGGCCGATCGAGTAGCTGCCGGCATGCAGGACGACGTGGTGGCCCGGCGCGAGACCGGTGACCGCGGCGGCAAGGCTGGCTGCAGACGGCGTCTGTTGGGGTCCTTCGTATCCGGCAGGGTAGACGTGAAGCTCCCGAGTGGGCTCGGGCAGAACCGGTTCGGACCGAGTTGTGAGCGTGACCGTCTGTTCGAATGAGCCGCCGTCCGGGTCTGAGAGTTGAACGCGAACCTCGTAGTCCGCCCCGGGCTCCAGGCCGAAGATACTGCCGGCAAAGAGGTTCCCACATTCATACGGTTCGAAGTCCTGGTTGGCGATTTCGTTGTGAACGCGCAGCATCGGCAGGGCGTCTTGCCACTGTACTGTGCCGGCAGCGCGGTACTGAATCGAGCCCGACGCATCGCCGTCGTCATCTCCTTCGATATACCACCTGAAGCTGAGGCAGTGGAGGGTGGATGGGTCGACGAGGAAGGTGTCGGAAGAGAGGGAGTCGGCGGCCCAGGAGGCCGATGGAATGAGGAGGGTGAGTAGGAGGAGGAAATGACGAGTGACGAATGACGAATGACGAATGACGAAGGAAAAATCGCCACTCCTTTCCCATCTTCCTGTTTGTCTATCTCTCATGGAATTGGCTCCAGGACTTCGGCTAATTCGACGTACCACCGAAAGCCGAGGCAGTGGAGGGTGGGAAGGTCGATGAGGATAGACCCAGGAACAGATAGAGGCGATTGCAGATTAATCGATTGCAGATTGATGATTGCCGATCTGGCTCTTGCAGGGCGTTGTGGGCAACAGGCGGGTTCATGGGAGGTGCTCCAGAACCTCGGCGATTTCGACGACTTGACCCCTGGCTGCGGCTCTAAGTCCGGCGTCGACGACGCTGACGGCGTGAAGGGCGAGGTCGGTGGTGAAGTCGGGGGCTTCGTTATGCCGGATTTGGCGGTAGAACTGTTCCTTGGGGTCGAGCATGGAGTCAGCGTCGACAATCGGAAGTTCCTTGAGCACCCACTCGTCTTCGCGTATGTACTTGACGCTGTTGTCGATGTACTGAGGTCCCTGGAAGATGTTGCCCTCGATGCCGAAGAGGTGGAGGTAGCGGGTGTTGACCTTGGTGGAATAGCTGGAGAGGAAGGTGGATCGACAACCCGATTCGTAGTCTATGGTGAGAACGAGGCTGGATTCACTCGTGGCAGGGGTTGGGCCATAGCCGGCTGTGCCGGTCACACGGAGCGGCTTGCCGAAGAGGTAATAGAGCATGCCCGACTGGTAGACACCCACCTGGATGGCCGAGCCGCCGGGGCAGGATTCCCGATGGAACCGCCAGCTTGTTTCGTCGATCTGCCAGTGGACGCCGACGGAACTATTGACCTGTGCCATCAGGACGTCGCCGACGAGACCTTCCTCGAGGGACCGTTTGATGGCCTTCATTGCAGGTGAGACGCTCGATCCGTGGTCGACGAAGAGGACGGTTCCGGCGTTTTCCGCGGCCTGGATCATGTCGGCCGCCTCTTTGGCGTAGTTGGCGATGGGCTTGGTGAGATAGGCGTGCTTGCCCGCTTCGGCCAGTTTCTGCGCCTGCCAGGGATGTGCCGCGTTCGGAGTGAAGAGGAGGACGGCTTCTATTTCATCGTCGGTGAGGATGGCGTCGAAGTCGGGAAGGGCTCGAACACCCTGCGACTCACAGAATTCCGCCAGCAGCTCCGGATTCAGGTCGTAGGCGGCCACCAGTTTGATGAAAGGGGATGTGGGGACCGGCTCCCGCATCTGGATCTTTCCCCAAACACCGAGACCGACAATGGCGACGCGGATTGGGTCGGATGGAGGCATTGTGGACGTCCAGTCTATTTAGAGGATGGAAGCAGTACAATGTACAAAATGATCATTACAAAGTACAAAGTGGTGCAGGCTTAACTCCAGGGGCTACTCTACGCGTAGAACGGCGGTGCGGCCGCTTCGGAGTGCAAAGGTGACGCCGCTGTTCCGGAGGACGGGCGTCGTCTCGCCCAGAGGATCCGAGACGGCGGTGACGGTGCGGCCGAGGGGCCCCGCGTCGATGTCGAGTGCGACGTCCCGCGGTGCGTCACCGAGGTTGCGCACGGCGAAGTACAGAGGTCGTGTGCCTTCGCCACCGAAGCGTTCGACGAGAACATCCTCCGAACCGGCGGAGGCGTACGTTACGGGCTCCCAGCCTGCGTTAGACAGTTCCTCCAGAACGGGAACGTAGCGCTTGAAGAGCGATCGCCGAGCGTCCCATTCGCCGGGCCTTCCGTCGATGCCGGGCCACCAGGCGTAGGTAAGGCAGTCGTTGAGCGTTTGCTCCAGCTGCTCATTGGAATGCGACATACGGGCTCGGCCCCAGTCGCCGCAGTTTTTTTGGAACATCAGCATTCGGACAACTCTGTAGGATTCCATTTCAGGGGACCAGTTCTCGCGAAAGACACCGTCGAGAAGCGGGGCGAACCAGGGGACGATGGCATCGCCGTTGGCGCAGGTAAATCCGTCGCGCTCGAGCATTTTTCCACGGACGAACCGCAGATACTCCAGTGCGCCGAAGTATCCGAGCTGGCAGGGCCGGCCGGTACGGTAGCTGAAGGTGAGAGGGTAGTCGGCAAAGGCGAAGTGCCCTCGGCGGTGGTTTTCGACGCCAAGGTGAGTCCACTCTCCAAGCGAGTCGTAGCGGATGCCGTTGGCAGTTGCTCCAAGCTTCCGGGCTCCCTCTACGTCGAGGCCGTACTCGTACTTCCAGGACTGGAGCCCGCGATTGGGCTGGCCCAGCGAGCCGACAATGTCGGGGTCTGCGTTGGTGAGCCATTCGACCACACGGTATCTCCCGCCCCCGTAGGTGCGCGTGCCATTGATGATGGGGCGGCCGTTCTCGTCGTGGTAAACTGAGTTCAGGAAGGCGCGGACGGAGTACGCTCGCGGCGAGGTGTGGTAGTCCGTCTCGTCGTTGCGATCCCAGGCGTCGATGTCTTTGCGTTCGCGGGTGATGATGTCTTCGAATGTGGGCAGTTGGGTCTGAGAGATACCGCCGAAGTTGGATCGCCACATCCAGGGCTCGTTGTACGTCATGGTAACCAGGCTCTGATCCTCGGCCTCCTTGATGAGGCCGTAGTCGCCGAAGTGGCGGTCGGCGTACATCGCGCCAAAGTTGCGTAGTCCCTCAACGCGACCGGCGTGGCGGTTCGACAGGACGTTTCCAGGCGCTGTTCGGACTTGGAACTGTTCCGCGAACATGGTGAAATAGCGTTTGGCGGTAGAGCGGAGCCCCCATGCAGGGTCGTGCCGGTAGACGACGAAGGCGAACGGCGCCTGAGAGGGGAGGCGTTCGGCGTCTCCTGTTAGCCCGAAGTCGTACTGGATGCTAAAGTCCCCGTCGTAGAGATGTCGGTAGACGGCAGGGCGGTCCATCCGATTGCCAATGCTGAGGCCGACACGGTTGCCCCAGATGGACGCGTAGGGCCATTTGGAGATATAGCGATTCGTATCTCTGCCAATCTCCTTTGGGATCAGATAGGTCCTATCAGCTTTTATCCTGCGAGCACTTTCCAGCCCGTCGCCCCAGGTCCAACCCTCTGCATCCACCGGGATCCGGAACGCCAGTTGGATGGCTCGGTCGCGACCGGTGAGGTCCTGTAGAGTACCGGAGACATGTATTCCATCCGGCCCACCGAAGAGGTCGGCCTCCACGGTGAGGTTGTTCCATTCGGCCCGGAATCGCGCACCATCCTTGATGCGGGCCAGTTGGCCAGGCAGTGGGTGGAGTTCAGGCTGGGCCAGCTTCCGGACGCTGAGATCGTCCACCCAGATGTTTCCTGCCTTGCCCCGCGGAACGTGGAGCATCAGTTCGCCCTCCGCCGTTTCAGGGAGCGTCTGGAAGGTGTGCTGAATGCGGACCCAGTTCGGATGGTATATGCCGATGTACTGGAAGTTGGCCTGCTGCCCCAGGAGCCTTCCGTTTGCATCGCGACGGCGGAGGTGAAGGATGGGGGTTCCCTCCAGGTCGGCCGACCTCAGGTAGAACGTAATCTGGTAGGTGGACAGCGGTTCCAGGGGAAACTGGAGGGTGTACTCCCCGCCTTCTGGAACAAGGAGAGCGAGCGACGCGCCTCCGTCGTGGGCCTGTGTCGTGTCTCGCTGCCAGCCTCCGGTTACGGCGCCCGGCAGCCGATCTTCGAAATCGCCCCCCTGAACGCGCTCTTCCTCGGGGGCATATCGGTACTCGGCGATGTAAAAGCCACCTGCCGCCTCCTGGGGAGAGATGCGTCGGCCATCGGCTTTTACTGAACTTATCGAGCCCCGTTCATCAAAGGAGATTACCAGATCGTCGCCCGTGCGAAGGTCGAGGGCGAAAGCGGGGGCCGAGAGGAGGATGATGAGAAGGAGGAAGCGGCGCGACATGGAGCCTCGAAATTCGGAGAAAAGGGGGTCAGGTTACGGGAAAGGGCGGGCGGCGGCGACGCCCCTCTAAAGTGCTGTAACGGTGAAGCGGCTGCGTGGGGTGATGGCGGGCATGGTGAATATGGAATGACCAATACAGAATATCCATTGAAAGCGGGAATCCTTGCCGGATTCCAGTAGTGTCACGTTGTGCTTTCTGCCCTCATGGATCTTCCGTGGTGATTCGAATATCGTCGATCCAGATTTTCTGTGAGGTCTTTGCTTTCGGATCCATATAGGGCAGCATCAGGAACTTGTCGATTCTCAGGTCGGGATGCTGGCCGGTGCGGAAGACGACATCGTGGTGGTCCATGATCAGAGTGTCGTCGTACCACATCTGGATGATGCCATCCTTCTGGCCGACACCATCTTCTATAGTATTGAAGACGATGCGGGATTTGAGCTCGTGCCACATTGTTTTGTCGTAGTCGCCCCAGACGTCGCTGAAGAAGACACCGGGTGGTTCCCAGTGTTTGCCGTTGCGATGCACCTTCCCCGATCGGTAGCAGTCTCCATCTCCGTAGCCATCGCTGTCGCCATTGCAGCCGGCGACGGATCGGTTCTCGGTGACGCTGACGAGGTTCTCGCCGACCCGGTTCTCACCGACGCGGCTTTCGTCGATGTTCCGGGCGTCCTGGATGGCGACTCGGGGGATGCCGTTGACGACTTCCACGTAGAAGGTGAGATGGGTGTAGGCCGGGCCCATGAAGTCGTCGTCGATGTTGGTCATGAAGAGGAATTCGTGCGGATGCCAGCGTACGCCCGTCCACTGCCAGCTTCTGCTGTGCTTCATCTGGAAGCTGAGGGTGACATTGTCTACCGAACCGAACTTCGCCCGCCCGCCAAAGCCAGGCGGCTTGATGTCGCCTACTTTCTCCCAGTGCCAAACGCACGAACGGCTACCCGAGAAGGATTCCTCGTTTGTCGTAGCAATCTGGGGATCGCCGTACCATCCCCGACTGGGCCAGGAGGTGTCTTCGAACCCTTCTTCGAAGAGAAGGCGTTCGGCGGCATTCGCGGAGGAGGTGGAGAGGAGGAGAGACAGGAAAACGGCTGACAGGAAAGGAAGCATGGGTGGTCCTATGAACGAAAAGTTGGGAATGAGAAAACTACTGTCCAATACGAACTCTTCCGCCAGGGCTACGGAACGTAGGCAATACGGAATTGATAGCAACTCTATTGACGCTGTATGGGGCCGATGTAGTCGGTGGCGATAACGATCTGGTCGGCCCAATGTTTCTGATCGCGAGGAGATCCGGGGTGGAAGTAGGGGGCAAGAAAAACCTTGTTGATGAGGATGTCTTCATGGCCGGGCGCAATCATAGGGACATCGGTATGCTCACCGACGAGCTTACCGTTTACCCAGAGGCGTACAGTGCCGTTCTGTTGCCCCGCAGGCGGCAGACGGACCATGAATTCGAAACAGTGCCACTCTCCGGGGACGATCTGATCGGGTTCTGAGACGTTCCACGCGATGGCGCCTCCACCGGCTCTGGGCTTGCCGAATGCCTTCCAGGTGTCCTCCAGCCAAGCCTTATGGACGTCTTCCAGTTCTGGGTAGAGGCGAGTGCGAATCCGCATGATGGTTTCGCCGCCCTTCCAGAAGTCGCAGTAGACGTTGAGTTCGGTGTGTGTCGGCGACTGGAATTCGCCTCCGAACATCATCGCGTCGTGAGGTCCGTAGCCGTCGGGCCAGACCCAGTCCTTCTCGAACCGACGGTAGTATCGATAGTAGAGGACGTTGGAAGGTGGGATTTTGTGAAACATGCCTCCACCCGATGTTCGTTTGCCAGTTTCCAGGTTGTACTGCAGGCAGCGCTCGCCCGCTGCCGGTACTGTTTGGACGAGCTCGGATCCCAGGCCTGGACCGTACTTCAAGCCGAACCAGCCCCCATCTTCCATCCATTCGACGACGACGGGGTCGTCCTCAAAGTCTTCTACCAAGAGGACGGCGGGATCGTTTTCGATTCCACGGTCAGCCGGGTACCTGGAAGCGATGCCGGTTTCGATTGCTGCGGGAGGCTCGGCGGAAGACCGGGCAGCCAGGAACGGCAAGGCGATGATCATTGACCAATACGGAATGCGGAATTTCAAATGAAGGCTCCTACAGGTGATGCGACAGAGACAAGGGCAATAATCATTGATCAATACGAAATACGAAACTTCAAACGGAAGGGCGGAACCTACGACGCGATGCGGCGGCCGAAGACGCTGGCGAAGCTGAGGAAATCCTGGAAGTCGATGGCGCCGTCGGTGTTCAGATCGAACGAGCCGTTGAAACCCGGATCGGACTGGCGGCTGCCGAAGTGAGCGACGAAATCGAGGAAGTCGAGGAACCCGACCTCGCCGTCCTGGTTGAAGTCGCTTCTTCTGATTTCATCATCGGTTACGGGCTCTATCATTGGCGAGATGGGGCCGATGTAAGATGAGGCGACGACGATGTCGTCGAACCAGGTCTTGCTCACATGACCGATCGGAGCATCTGAGATGTAAGCGTAGAGCCAGAGGAAGTTGATCTCCAGATCGGTTGAACTTCGCCAGCGAAACCCCTCGAACGGCTCACCAGCAGGATCCGGGTTCCAGCTTCCTCCCTGCCAGGTCCCCCTTGGGAACCCAGGGCCTGCGTGGGATACGATCTGCCCATCCTTCCGCCAGAGCTCTCCATCAATCCAGATGGCATGTTCCCCGTTGCTGCTGGTGACCGGGTCGTTCAGCTTCATCATGATTTCGACGCAGATCCATTCTCCGCGCGGCACGTTGAAGGCCGGGTCGTTGATGAACGTGTTTCCATAGAGAGGTTTCATCTCCAGCCAGTAGGTGTAGAAATCCCATTGCCAGTCCGAGCCTCTGGGCTCAACGGCTGTTGTACAGAAATCGGTTCCATTGGGAAGTTTGCCAGCTGTTCCCTGTGGCCACGGAGTGGATGGGTTGTGCCCGCCGACCGTGGTGGAGTGGTGGACGCGCCAGCAATCTGGATCGAATCTGACGTAGAACCGGTAGTAAAGTTCTTCATAGCCGGGAAGCATTCGGCGGTAGAGCGACCCGCCCGTTCCTTCTCCGCCAATGTGCGTGATCAGCAGGGAGGCGTCGCCCTCACTCTCCACAGGTTTCTGAGGAGAGAAGGAGAACATGCCATTGTCGGTAACGCTCTCCCAGTTGGACTTCATGGATTCCAGCGAGACCTCTTCAAAGGCCTCCGCGAAGACGACCTCCGGGTCATCTTCAATCCCCACGTCGCCGGGATGTTTTGCGGCAAGGCCACCGCCGCCTTCGGGTAGGCTGCCGGCCGTCGCGGCAGCGAGCATGGCCAGCTGAAGAGCGATTGTCAGGAAGGGTGACGACTTCACTGTCGGATCTCGCAGAAGAAGGAATCAATGGGTCCTACGGCTGCTACACAACGGTTCGGCCAAAGACGCTGGCGAACTGAAGGAAGTCCTCGAAGGTGACGGCGCCGTCTTCGGTCAGGTCGTAGGCAGAGTTGAATCCGGGTTCTCCTTCTGCCTTTCCGAAGGCGCTGACGAAGCTAAGGAAATCCTGGAAGTCGACCTTTCCATCGCCTGTGAAGTCGCTCCGGGCGATCAGATCGGGCTCGACCTGGGGCAGCAGGCCGTCTTCGACGTGAATCATCAACTCGTCGACCCAGATCTGCTGATCCGCTTTGGCGCCGGCGCCTATGTAAGGCGTCATGAGGAACTGGTTGATGAGCATGTCGGGGAACCGACCGGTTCTGTAGACGACGTCGTCATGGTCCATAAGGATCCTGCCGTCATACCAGTACTGGAGAATCCCATCCCGTTGCCCAACACCGTCTACAACCGTGTTCAGCTTGAACCTGGCTTTGATGTGATGCCAGTCGCCCCTGTAGAAATCTCCTTCTACAGGACTGAAATAGATCTGCCCCGGATCCCACCGTTTTCCGTTCCAGTGGACACCGCCGTTCAGATAGTAGTCGCCCTCACCATGCCCGTCGCTGTCGCCGTTTCCCCCTGCGACGGAACGGTTTTCGGTGACGTCGACGAGGTTCTGTCCGATTCGACTATTGTCGACGTTGGCCCCGTCCTGGATGGCGACAACGGGGACGCCGTCGACGACTTCGATGTAGAACGTGAGGTGGGTGTAGGCCGGGCCGACGAATTCGTGGTTCTCAGTGGTGACGAAGTGGAATTCGTGAGGATGGAAATTCGTACCGGTCCAGCGCCAGTTGTCACTGTGTTTGATGTAGAAGCTGAGGGTGACGTTGTCCGTTTCGTCCAGATGGACACGGGCTCCCCGGCCGTTCGGCGATTGGTTCCCCTGACGCCAGTCCCAGAGGCATGAAGATCCGCCTTCGACCTTCTCCGCCGAGGTGATTTCCATGGTCGGTCCGTCGTACCAGCCGCGCGACGTCCAGTTCGTGTCTTCGAACGGCTCGTAGAAGACGCGGATCTCTTCTGAATAAGCTGGGAACGCAACGCTTGCGGCAAACACTCCGATAATGGCCGAAACGAAGCGGTTTCGTGTGATCTTGCGATTGCGGTGCATGATGCGTCTCCATCCTCCCGTAGTAGTCACCAGCAGTATTTGTGCCCCCCCGCCAGTACGATACCGAAATACCCATCTCGCATCCAGAGGCACCTGGGGGCGTTTTCCGCCGCCTCGGTTTTGGCGCCCAGCCCCACCGTGCGACGTTTAGATTTCCATGCGAGAGACCATTTCCTGTGCGCCTTCCTGACTGGCGCCCAGCAGGCGAGCTGAGGCCACAAGATCGCCCGTGGTAACGGAATGCCAGTTCCGTTTCCGGAGGTCGCCCCATCCGCAGATGTCGATGTGCGCCAGGGCGTCGGCGATCTGCGCCAGGAATTCACTATCCCGGGCCGACGGGTCCATCGCGGCATCGAAGCAGGCTCTAGATGCGGGTCCGAACAGCGGGTGGTCCTGCATCAGAAAGTCCCCGGGGTACGTGTCGGGATGCAGCCGCAACCGGGTTTCCGCGTGGCTAACCGCCGCGAAGTAGAGGAGAGACAAGCGAGCGAAGCGGTGGCCGTTCTTAAAGCTGGCGTAGAGCGATGCAACGAGGCGTTCCACGGTGTCGAGTTCAGAGAGGGTCTGACGTCCGTAATCTTCCATGCGGCTCCTGAAGTCAAACGTCTCCAGGCCGGTTTGAAGCGCCTCCGCCACCCTCCGGATACCGAGGAGAGCAAGGGGGAAACCGGTGGAAAGAAGCGGATCTACGAACCCCGCTGCCGAAGGGAGGAGGGCCCATCGATCTCCCACAACCTGCGCATATCGGAAGGACAGTCGGGGCGCGTGTCTGAAGGGCTCAACGGGACAGGCGTTGGCGAACGGGCCCGCGAGGGTGGGCAGCCGAAGGAGGAGCCGGTTCCAGGCGTCAGCGCCTTCCGACACCCTCAGCTCCTTCGCCAGAGCGTCGACGAGAACGGCCCCTGCGCTGGTTCTACCGTTGTTCAGATGGAGCACCCAGATCCACCCACCATCGAACAGGTGATGCACGGCCGCATCCTCGATGGGGTACGGAGGTGTTTGGGTTACCCCAGCCGCTTCGTGCTCAAGGCGGCTGACACCCTTGAAGTGTGTGTAAAGCGCCTGCGTGGGAGGCATCCGGCGGAAAGGCGACATCGGAAGACCGAGTGCGGTTGAAAGGTACCCTGCAGGACCGGTGGCATCGAAGCAGTATCGGACCTGGAGTGAGACCGATTCGCCCTTCCGGGTACCGCACAACTCCACCGCGGCGCTATTGAACCGGGGCGGGTCGAGTTGGATTTCATCCAGACACGTAACCCCGATCCGCAGCGCTTCCTGATAGAGGAAGTGATCGACGTCGGCCCGGTACCAATGCGTGTCGCCGATGCGGTCGTTCGGACTGGCCGCCACCAGGAGTTGGTTCCGTCGATCGGCCCCGGGGCTGTAGGGCTTTCCAAATTCGTGGCGGTAGAAGCTGAACCCGCGCTTGAGGCCGGCGGCGATTTCGGGGTAGGTGCGCTGCCAGCTTCCCCACTTGGACAAAGGCGCAAGCCTGGGCAGATCGTAACGCCGAGCGATGTCTTCAAGAAGGAGATTGGCCAGGGGCGTAGAGGATTCGCCGATAGCGAATCGCCTGTGCCGACCTTTCTCCAACAGGACCACCGAGAGCCCCATTTTCTTCGCGATCATCGCCAGGAGCGATCCGGCGAAACCGGAGCCAACGATGCCAATGTCGAAGGCGGCGTTCATTCGTTCCCACACGCCCCGCAGGCCTGTGCATCCGGGATCTCCTGATGCAGGTTCATCGTATTCATCCGCTCCCAGCGGTCCTGGAAGCAGGCGGGACAGTTGGAGAAGCGCTTCAGATCCCAGATGTCAGCGAACACCCGTCCTTTTCCCAATTCGATTCCAGATGCGAGGGCACTCTCGAGCGTTGCGAGCGCAGGCGGGTCGAAGCTGCCTGATGCCTGGAGATCCTGCAGCGCCCCTTCAGTGCCCCGCGTGGGGATAAGGGAGACAACAGAAGCGCCGCACTCGAACGCGAACCGAACGGATTGGTCCGCCCATTCGAGAGCTTCGGTCTCGTCAGCAATGAACGGGGGTTTGACCAGTACGAACGCCCGTACGGATATGCCTTCGGCCGAAAGCTGCGCCGAAGCGGATGCGTACTGTTCCAGCGACATACGCTTGTTGAGCCGCGGTCCGGCGACAGGGTGGACGGTTTCCAATCCCAGAGCGACCTCGAGCGATCCGGAAAGCCGGTCGCGGAACCGGAAGGTGTCGTCTCCGATCAGAGCCGGATGCGATTCGACGATCGTGAGGTCGAATGCATTCAGCCGCCCGGCAATGGCCGCGTGGTCCTCGTTGGGGATGGCGCGAGGGTCGAAGAAACTGCCACTGTTGTAAAGCTTGATGTGTTCAGCCGGACCCAGCCGACTCAGAGCGAAGTCGATCTGTGCGGGGATGGCGCCAACGGGCACGCTGCTTGTGAGCGTGTTCCGCCAGAGGTCGCACATCAGACAGTGCCACGGGCACTCCCGGTTGGTCAAGAATAGGGCGGCAACCGGTACGAGGCGGCCGTGTGCGGACCGTTCCTTCTCGACAAAAAAGGCATAGGGCTGCCCAGGGTCGAGTGCGTGCCGGTCGGATTCGTTCCGCCGCGCCAAGATCCAACGGTCACGCTCTGCCGGGCTTTCAGGAAAGGCTGAGCGCACTACGCGTACATATCGAGAAAGATTTTTCGGTACTCGGCTTCCGCAGAAGGGAGGCGCTGCCTGAGACTATCTTCGGAAATGGCGCCGTGCTGGAATCGACGCTTCTGGAAGACGGGCATCTCGATGCCGGTAACGTACCGGACTCCGCGGGAGACGATATCACCTTTCAGTGCGTAGAGTCTGTCGACATCGTATTCGGTGAGCCTCTTAAAGGGAATGCGCTCAGACGTGTTAACGACCGGGGGCTTGTGAACGGACTGAAACCCCGGAACCCGAAGTGATGAGCTGGGCCGTACGTACGTGTGTAGGAGCGGCTGAGGCCGCCGCTGTAGGTCAGTGAGTGTTTGATGCGGCCGACACCCCAACCTTCCTGGTAAAGAAGAGGGTTGTTGAGGATGCTGGTGATCGTCAGTTCGGCGTTCTCTTCGATCGGATAGTCCTTCAGATTCTCGTCTCCGCCATCGCCGTCGACCAGGAACCGCCACCCGGGATATCGATTCCGGATGCCGCGGCACAGCGCCAACCCCATCGATGCACACTCGATGTCGAGTGGTTTGTAGTCTTCGACGACCCGGATGGTCTCCCCGATGTCGATATCGTCTGGTTCCGCGTCGATGGTTTCAAGGAAGAGCTCGGTTCCGGTCTCCTGCGTGAACTGGCGCGCCTGCTCCACGTCGGGTCCGCTGTCCAGGCTTAAGGTGAAGGCTTTCAGGCGCCCGAGATTCATCCCCAGAGCCTTCATCTGGTGGAGGGTCAGCAAAAAGACGGCTCCGCTGTCTATTCCTCCGGAAAATGAAACACCTATTGGTTCGTCCTCCGGAACGCCGCGCAGCCAGCCTGCGATGCTGTCCGCGACGGCGCCGATGTAGGCCTCCCCGATGGAATCGAGGTTGGGGGGTAGAGGCATCGGATTCGTTTCCAGGAACCGGGTGTAGACTGGATCCGGATCCGGGCAGCCGATAAGCAGAATCTCGACAATGTAATGGGCGGGGACCATGCGTGTGTAGGTGGGGTGAAACTGGCCGTCCAGCCCCTCCTGCCGCAGCCAGTCGCGGATGGTATCGATCCGGTGGGCGACGACGAGTATCGGCCCGTCGACTTGCTTGGCCAGAAAGTACCTCATGGGCCGATCGAGCGAGCGGGCCATCCGTACGGTGATGCCTTCGCGTGCGATTAGGGCGAAGGAGCCTGCAATTTCGAGGACCTCCCGTGGCTCGCCTTTAAGGATCCGCCGGCGCGCTTCTTCAACGTCGATGTGGATGAGACGGTTATCCGAAGGATTCGTGAGGTCGATAACTTTTTCGACGTACTGATTCATTGTGAAGCACCTCCGCGCGAGTTGTCCACCTCCCCTTCGTTCAGGGCGAAATAGAACGGCTATCGGTCTAGGTTCAGACGGTAATCGTCGATGAAGGCCGTCAGGTTCTCGAGGTAGGATTCCAGGTCCAGGAGCTCTTCATCCATGATGAGGTATTTCATGTCGGCAGTCCGGTTGGCGAGATGACGGGATCTGTCCTGGGCGAAAACAAAAAGCTTGTCGGGGGTTGAAAGGCCTTTCGGAAGGCGGGTTTCTTCCCATTTGGACAGCAGGGCGTCGTAACCTTTTTTCCGGTCGTCCAGGTGGGTGCGGATCATCTTCTGAGCGTCTTCCAGATGGCGGAGGCTTTCCCGACGGTTAGAGTAGTTCTTCTGATGGGCTTCGGTGATCGCACCCTCAAGATCCCCAAGCATCAGAATGAGGTCCGCATTATGCGCCATCAGATTGAGGACGGTTCGATAGAGTTCGAAATCATACAGGTTGCGGAGCCCTGTATCGGCCAAATTGTCGTCGACGATCCAGAGGGCGCGCGCCAACCGCTGTTTCTGATCAGCAGCTTTGTGCAGGAGTTGGGCGTAACGACTTCGAAAGAAGGGATTGTACTCCATTTCTGTCCGGGGGAGATCGGGGGCGTGGATCCTGCCAATGTCGCCCCAGTGCCAGATACGGCGCTGGAAGGTGTCGTAATTGAACAGTGCTCCATCCTGAAGTATCTGGTAGAGCTCGCGGACGTTGCTGGACCGGGGCCCGAAATACTCCCGGAAGAACCTGTCGATCCACGCGTCCAGGTCCGATGCCCCCTGGGCATTCCACGCATACTCGGCTGAGCAGACGAAGCGGGGCATCCAGGCCTGGTTGTGGTGGCCAGAGTCGTCCCACGACGTGGTGAGGGTACCATCGGTGATGCCGGCGTCGAAGCATTCGCGGAGGCGGTCGGCGTTGTCTTGGAAGTTGCCAGCGTGCACGCGGGCGGGGCCGTCCACCCACATGGACGCCTGAACCCACGGAAAGTAGCAGAAGTGGAGAGGCTCAAGGCTGGGATTGGGCGCGTAGGAGAAGACATCGTAGCTACGATCTTGCGTCGCCTTGCATAGATCGGCGTCGCGGTTGTCGATGTAGAGGAGGCCTTTGGGCGCTTGACGCTCTGCTTCCGGGCGATATCCCCAGTACCAGCACATGGCCTTGCGTCCGCGCGAAGTCACGTGCTTGCCCGACCGCTCCAGAAAGAGGTGCATGAGCCCGTCAGTGCCGATCTCGTCTGCCTTCGCTTTGCACCCGCATTCGACACCGACGCCGAGTTCGCGGGTTTCGTCGGAGCCGATGTGGAGGTACTCGCTGCCTGGCGTGGCTTCCATCGCCTCGTCCCAGAGGTCGAAGAGAAGGGCGTAGGCGCCGTCGTTCAGGGCGCAGAATTCGTAGTTGGAATCGGCGACTTCGCGAAGGTGCTGATATCGGGCGTGTTTGAGGATGTAACCGACGTGCCCCAACCCCTGCACCAATGGGACAATCTGAATGTGGTGGCTACGAGCGAAGGCGGTGAACTCACGCATTTCGTCTTTGGTAAAGGCTCCGGGCGCACCGATTTCGGGGTGGCGCTCGTAGGCGAGTTTATCCTCCCACTCCCAGACCAGCATGTTGATCTTGTAGCGAGCGAGTTCGCGGATGAATTCTCGAACGTAGTCCGGTTTGTCCTGGTGGTGCTTCGTATCGTAGTGGATACCGCGCTGTCGAACATCGGGCCAGTCGTCGATTTCGAGGCAGGGCATATGCCGGCCTTCGATGCAGCTCCTGAAGAGTTGCCGGATCGTCTGCGCGCCCCAGTAGACACCATCTGCGTCGTTGCCCTCGACGGTGTTGCACTGCTGGCCGACGATCAGGCGGTATCCTTCCGGTGGGAGATCCTTTCCCGTTCGGCGGGAGAGAGTGATCGTCGGAATGCCTTCGGATGGCGTCCCGGAGATGTCGACGTCGAGTGAAAGTTCCTGCAACGCGTCTGACAGCGTCTGCGCCGCGAACCGGTCGGATTCATCGTTCTCGGTGACGACGACGGCCAGGGCGGATTTGAAAGTGAAGCCGCCCGAAGCAGGTTCGAGACGCTGGGGGGTGGGGATGAGGTCGAGTTCTGGAACGGTGATGAAGGAACCCCGGGAGTGAGAAGTGAAAAGTGAAGGCTATCGTATCAGGTTGCCGCGATAGTATTCGATGAAAGCCTTGAGCTTTTCGAGATAGGCTTCGACGCCGAGAAGTTCCTCGTCCATGATGAGATACTTCATGTCGGGGGTCCGGTTTGCGAGATGGCGTGCCCGATCCGGAGCCCAGACATAGTCTTTATCCGGAGTCGAGAGGCCCTTGGGCAGGCGGGTCTCCTCCCACTTCTCGACGAGGGTGCCATAAACTCGATTCCGGTCGTCCAGGTGCTCCTGGAGCATATCCCGCCCGCGCTCAAGCTGGTGGAGACTCTCCGGTCGATCCGCGTAGTTCTTCTGGTGCGCTTCGGTGATTGCCCCTTCCAGCCGCCCCAACATGAGGATCAGGTCGATGTTGTGGCCCATCAGGTCGGTGACGGTTCGGTAGAGATCCATATCGTAGCGGTTGCGGAGATCCGGGTTGGAGAGGTTGTCGTCGATGATCCAGAGGGCCCTGGCGATGCGCTGCTTCTGTTCGGCGGCGGCATGGAGGAGTTGGGCGTAGCGGTTTTGGAAGAAGGGGTTGTACTCCATCTCGTCTCTGGGGAGGTCGGGGAGATGCATCTTGCCTACGTCGCCCCAGTGCCAGACACTGCGCTGGAAAGTACGGTAGTAGAAGACGGAGCCGTCCTGGAGAATCTGGTAGAGTTCGCGGAGGTTCAGGGACTGCGGGCCGAAGTACTCACGGAAGTACCGATCGACCCAGGCTTCAACGTCGACTTCCCCCTGAGGCTTTCGACTGTTCCAGGAAAACTCGGAGGCGCAGACCCTCCGCGGCATCCAGGCCTGGTTATGCAAACCCGAGTCGTCCCACGAGGTCGTGACGGAGCCTTTGACGGTGCCTGACGCCCCGGCCTGGGAGATGGAGTTGGCCGTTTCGTAGAAGGAACCGTTCCGGACTCGTCTTGTTTCCGCACGCCACATGGAGTGCTGAGTCCAGGGGAAGTACGGGAGGTGGAGCGGTTCGATGCCGGGGTTGGGAGCGTAAATGAGGGAGTCGTAGCCCGCCTTCTGTGCTTGTTTCATGTCGTCAACGCTGCGGCCTGCCATCAGGACCATTTTCTCAGGTGGTTGGGCGTCGGCGCCGGGGCGGTAGCGGCCTGCCCAACTGATGGAGCGTCGGCCCCTGGACTCCACGTGGGCGACGCACTTTTCCAAAAAGATCTGCATCAGTCCTTCGCGGCCAATCTCTTCGGCCTTCGCCTTGCACCCACACGCTTCGCCCAGCCCCAGTTCATACGTTTCGTCGGTGCCTATGTGGCAATACTCGATGCCTGGCGTGGCCTCCATCGCTTCGTCCCAGAGGTCGAAGAGGAGGTCATAGCTTTCGTCCTTCAGCGGGCAGAACTCCCAGTTGGAGTCGGGGATCTCCCGAAGGTGACGCAGATTCCGGTGCTTGAGGATGTAGCTGACGTGACCCAGGCCCTGCACCAGCGGGATGATCTGAACATGGTAGCGCTGAGCGTATGCGGTGAGCTCCTGCATCTGGGTCTTTGTGAAGGCGCCTGGTGCCCCAATTTCGGGATGCTTCTCGTAGGCAAACTTGTCCTCCCACTCCCAGAGGAGAACGTTGGCTTTATACCGAGCCAGCTGCCTAATGAAGGCTTGCACGTACTCAAGCGTATCCTGGTGGTGCTTGGTGTCGTAGTGCATGATCCGGAGATCGATGTCGGGGGCGTCCACGATCGTCATGCAGGGGACTTCGAGCCCGGATTCTGTACGACGGATGGACTGCAGGAGCGTACGCGTGCCCCAGAAGAGGCCGGCGGCATCGCTTCCGCGGATGACGACACCCTTCGATGTAACTTCCATTTCATAGCCTTCGGCAGGCTGCTCCTCACCCCCGCGCACCAATTGGATGCCGGCTAACCCGTTGGATTCAATCTTCAGGGATAGATCGGAGCCGGCCTTCAACTCGGAGGCGAGATCTTCCGCGGCGAACCGGTCTTCGGCTGAAGCGCCTTGGGGAAGCTGGATGGAGACACTGCCGGAGAGGGGGAAGGCGCCCTCCCCAACGGTCACATTCTGTGGTTGCGGGATAAGATCGATTTGCAGCGCGTTCAACGCTTCGACGGACATCGGTTTCCTTTCGGGTTCCGGCCCAGTGTTCAGCCGGCTTCGCTTGATCTATAGAGCCACACCTGGAGACACCTACTGATCAGAAGTCTGTATCTCATTGAGGAGATCCCATGTCCCGACCTCGACATCGTTTTTTCGGATGACGATGTCACCTCCTGTTTCTCCCTGGCGGTTGAATCGAACGGTGATATCTGCTGTGTCGAGGGAGAAGCGGACGACGGCCTTTTCGGGGGTGTCGAGGGATCTGGCGATCGGCATTCGGTCGACGGCGGTGTCTGTCGCATACAGGATGTGAAGGAATTCGTGGGAAGTACCGGCCGGCGAGGCCACTCTTATGAGGTAGTCCTCACGGTTGCGATTCCCGCCGATCTGGTCTTCGCCCGTTACGGAAGCCATCCGCGGTAGAAGTGTATGGCTGAAGAGGCGTCCATTCCCGTTGGTTATGGTGACGAGGTCGCCGGTGATCTCAGCCGCGTCTTCGCTGTGGAGCAGCCAGCTGACGGGTGTATCGGGATCTTCGACGACGACTCTGTCGTAGATGACGAAGAGGTCGGGGCGGAGGAAGACGAACTGTCGGATGTCGCTTTCGACAGGACGGCTGACGCGTCTGTCGTTCTCGTATGCGCCATGTGCGTTCGCCGCATCAGCGGCAACGTAGGTGAAATGCTCGTTCGACTGGAACGCGAGGATTTCACCGGTGTCGAACTGGGAGCCGGGCTCCGTAGGCGTCTGGAGTTGGCGGGGATCGTTCCGGTAGTAGCGCTGGCCGTCGCCGATGAGGACAGCGTTGTGGTAGACGGTTGCTTTGGCTCCGTACTCGCCGGCGTCGATGGCCAGGGGCGCCTGTTTGTGAAGGACGAAGCTGTTCTGATCCATGTGCTGATGCCCGGCGAAGTAGTCGCCGGAGATGAAGAGGGCGAAGGTGGCGTCGGGCTGCCAACTGCTCCGCATGGAAGCCCATCCAACACCTCGGAAGATCCGTGCCAGGGGGAGCGATTCTCTGGGGGTGGGCGGCACCGATGGATCGGACCAGAGGACGTAGGGCGCCCAGTGGTGGGGAGTGACACTGTCATTCGACGCATCACGCTCTCGGATATGGTCGGCCAGCCATCCGGCGACGCCATCTTGAAGCCGGCGCTCGAGAAGAGGCATGTAGGCTGCAATGCCGGCGCCGTGGGGGGAGGGTGTGTGGATGTCGGCGACACCGACTCCCGATTCATCGAATGGGCGGGTGTTGTAGACCAGCCAAGCAGCGTTTCCGTTGAGGCCGATGAAACCGTCCCAAAGGTTTTCGCCGAGGGCGACGGTCCAGGCTTCCAACTGGTGGGCGAATTCGTAGGTGAAGAAGGCGTGATAGCTCATGCTCTCGTGCCACCCACCATCTCCTGCGCCCACCTGGTTGTGCGCCGGAATGAAGTGATCGACCATCAGTTCGAGCGCATCCAGAGCCAGCTGCTCCGCGGCCGGGTCGTCTACACCCTCCTTGTAGAGGGCGATGCCGGCGAAGGCGCTTCGCCCGTATTCGAGGTAGAGATGGTTGTTGTAATCGGAGTGGCGATGGGTTTCCAGGTCGTACTGGACCTTTGCCGCGTCGATGGCTTTCTGGCCGTAGAGACGCCGCTGCTCCTGCGTGAGGTCGGCGTAGAGCCAGTCGTAGGCGATCGCCAGGCCGCGCGAAACGATGGGCGCCGTCCAGCTTCTCATCTCCTCATTGGATCGACCGACTTCCCTTGTACTGAGGTGGTCCATAATGACGAGGCAGCGCTTCAGCAGATCGGGGTCCCGGTTTTCGATGAGATAGACGAGGGCGGCCGCCTCGAGTTGGTAGCCGGTGACCCAGAGATTGGTGTAGTACTGATCGCTACGGGCCCAGGCACTAAGCCAGCCGTAGGTCTGGGACAGCTTGGAGTCGCTGGCGATCCGTTCCCGGAGGGAGGGTAGATCGGCTTCAGTGAGGAAAATACGGGGATGGGATCTCGGGATCTGTGCCAGCCGTCCCCGGAGCTCCTCCTGGCGATGTGGGTGGCGGTCTTCGAGATCTGGCCACGCGGCCTGGGAGCCCCCCGCTGCGAATAGGACGCAACAGAAGACTCCCAGTGTGATGAGCCGTACCTTCATGGTCTGGTCGCTTTTCGTTTAGCGAGCGGTCCCGGGGTTGTTTTCCGGAATGGCGCCCGTTCCCTGTCCGGGAAGAGTGAGGTCTGCTCCGCCGGCGATGAGCCTGTCTCGCATGCCTTCGGCGGCGTCGACAGCTTCTGAAATAAGCTGGGTGCCCGCTTTCGGCCCCACCCGGGATGTGAGTACCTCATAGCCTCCCCAGCAATAGCCGTTGCGATGAGTGATGTAACCGCAGCTGTCGGTGCTGAGGTACATAACATACGTTTTCGGGAATGGGCTCTCCCATTTCAGGCGAACGCCGAGTTCGGCAGATGTTTCACCTGGTACGCCTACGAAACAGAGGGGACCCAGTGACCAGAGGCTGACATAGGTCTTCAGCGTGGCGCCTTCCTTCTTGCCCGGCCGCTCTTGTTCTCCAGTACCGAAGTTCTGGGGAAGCGCATCGAAGTCCTCCTTCGACATCGACGGTAGGTTGACCTCCCGGTAGTCGCTTGAGATCCGCGGATTGTCCAGCGGTACGGCGTCCCATCGGTGATACAGGGCGGTCTCGGCCAGCGCCAGCCCCATCTTTTCGCACCTGCCGAATCCGGCTTCAGCACCCTCGGGATGGTTGTCGCCGCAGGAGCCGTTGATGAACATCGCCACGCCGCCCAGGCTCGATTCGATCTCGCGTTTCAGGACGCCCGGATAGTCTGCGCTGACTTCGTTCGATGTGTCGCCGATGGTAAGGGGATGGGCGGTGTAGTTGACGAGGACGGCCTTGTAGTCGTCGCGCTCCGTGCACCTGAAGAAGACGACGAGCAGTTCTTCGTCGATATATCCTTCAGAAAGGTCTTTGAGGCTTTTCTGTTTCGGCTGGTAGTAGTACTGGCCGTTGGGGAAGAAGATGCGCCGGTTGATGTTCTCTCGAATGCGGGCCGTGTTGTACTGGACAGTGACGGTTTCGGCGTTGGCGACAGCTTCTTTTGTGGCCTCGGCGGAGGCCTGGATGACCCGGTCGTGAAATGCCTGGTTGAACTGTGGGGCAATCTCGTCGCCATCCGAGTAGCCGCCCAGGTTGACCGTAGGCGTGGAGTGGGAGTGTGACACGGTCATGATGTGCTTCCGGGGATCCAGCCCCGATACTTTGGCACAGGCCGCCTGGACGAGGTCGACGAATCGGGTGCTGTTGGTGATCATGTCGTAGGTGAGTACGACGACCTTCTCGCCGGTTTCGTCTTCAAGAAAAAGGGCGGTCACAGAGATGTCGTCGTGGACGGCATTCGCCTGAAGATCGCTTCGGTAGCCCATGAGATGTATGGGAAACTCGGGTGGATTGATGCTGGCTTTGGCTGCGCCACATTTCAACATGTGGAGATCCTCCTCTGAATTCTATTGATTAGGATGCTTTATGGTTCGGTTAACGTGCGGATTTGAGGCCTTATACCCATGATGCCACGATTCCTGTTCGACCACAAGGAGAAAGACCAAAGGGCCTATGAGTCGATTGGACGCCCAGGCCTTCTACCCGAGGATAGGCGCCACTCGTGCGCCCACACTCCGATCCTGGAGTGAATACCCGGGATCTGCCCAACCAACGAGCACACGGAAAACGGCCTGCAAGCACTGCGAGAACGCGTCGTTTCACGTCTTCGCCAACGTGGGCGGGAACGTCTGTTACCGAATCCAGTGGTTCCAGCTCCGGGTATCTGCTATGATTCATCAGCAGGCGCGGGTGCCTTTTCTGTTGGCGGCCCCCTTTTTTAGCAAGGAACATCCGGGCATTCCCGACGTTGTGCAGAAGAAGGTCCCCTGTGACGTCGGCAGCCCCTCCAGATCGTTGATGTTAACCGGTAGAGCGAGGCTCTTGTGACTCGATATGTCGTGATGTTGTTCATTGTCTGCCTTGTCTCTCTTCCAATTGGGACTCTTCCCGCCGAGGCGGTTACCCGTGAAGAGAAAGTCTCCACCTTGACGCTGGAGGCATCTGACACATCCTTGTCGTTCGACGACCGGGTTGAGATTCTCAAGCGCGCCGCCGATCGCGATCGAACAGGCCGCACTGCCTACGCTATTGTACGTCTCTACCTGGGCCTGAAGGATCCGTCCAGGGTGAGGGACGCCCAACTCTGGATTGAGCGCGCCCTTCGCCGCGAGAAGGAGAACCCCAACTACCGTGCTGCCAATGCCGAAATAAAGTGGCGGTTGGGTCAGAGGAAGGGAGCCTACGACGAGGCGATGAAGGTGGTCCGCCGAGATCCAAACCACGTCGAAGCCTTGTACTGGGCGGGCCGCTACTCAGAATGGTTGATGCGCCGATACGACGAGACTGAACGGCTCGATGAGACCTACGACGATCGGGGAAACCGCCATGTTCGGCGCTTCAGCCTGAGCAAGTTCGGGGATGAGGGCCGTGAGGATGCTATCTCGTATCTGACACGAGCGCTGGAGGTGGACCCCGAGCATCGTCCATCCCGGGTTCTGCTGGGGCTGGTCTATTTCGAATCGTTTCGGGCCGACGCGCTTGTCGCCCTCTTCGAGGAGCATCTGAGGCGCCATCCCGACGACGCGAAGGGGCACTTTATCCTTGGCCTGGGCTACGGAGCGCAAGAAGACCTGAAGCGATCCTATGCGTCCTACGTGCGGGGGCTTCAGTTGATGACCGGTCGCGAACAGCGTTTCATGACATCGGTATTCATGCTTACAGATGGCCGACCGGATTCGACGCTGCCTGACTATGAGGCGATAAGGAAGTTCTGGACCGGGCGGGACCCCCTGTACCTTACTCCTGTGAATGAGAGGATGATGGAGCACTGCAGCAGAGTGGCCTATGTCAACCTGCGGTTCGAAGATCCGGTTCTGGGCCTGGAAGGCTGGCAGACCGACAAAGGGCAGGCGTATATCCGCTACGGAAGGCCCCGGAATCGACGCGTGACGCCGGCGGAGATCGACACGGCCATCGATGAGCCCCTCTGGTACCAGGAGTATCGAAGGTGGAGGTCGGAATTCTACGGGGACGATCTGTTCAAGGAATCGGAGCGGACCGAGTTGTGGGATTACGGGGGCTTCAGGATCTATTTCGTCAATCCGAACCGGGACCTGTGGAAGTTCGAGATCGCCTGGCAGGGGAGCACCCCCCTGGGATTCAGTACGCTGACGGGTCTGATTCCAGATGCCTACGACGATCCCTACAGCTGGGTGCGCTACGACGCCGATTATCAGATCGGGCAGTTCCGAGATGCGGCCGGGCAGACCCGACTGGAAATCACATATGCCCTGCCCGTTGAACGGGTGGACAACCAGGAGGTACGGACGGGGATCAAACGAGTGGATTTGAACCAGGGCCTCTATCTTTTCGACGCAAGGTGGGATACGGTTCTGACCCAACTCGGCCACGTGGAGATGATGCCGTGGGTCCAGTACGATCCTGCGTCGAGCTTTCTGTTCGCCAGTGAGCGTTTGAACCTGGACCCCGGTACCTACTTCATGGCCGCAGAGGCCCAGGACCGAAAGACGAAGAGCGTGGGCGCCTTTCGACAACACCTGGAAGTCCGTGATTTCGGCGGTGACTCCCTGCAGGTAAGCAGCCTGATGCTGGCACGTCGGGTTGTGGAGCGTACGAAGGCTCCTTTCGGACGAAACCGTTTTCTCATTCTGCCGAACCCCGTGGCCAAGTGCGAAAGGGACGGACAGGCGTCGTTTTATTTCGAAGTGTACAATCTCACGAGAAACGCGTTCGGTTCAACTCAATACGAGGTTACGTATCAGGTTCAGGGACTCACCGACGAAGATTCAGAGGCCCAACCGGAGTGGTCCACGGCGGTGACCTATACTCGAGAGGGGACGACAGACTGGGAACCGAATTTCCTTCGATTGGACCTTGCCGACATCATGCCTGGCCCCCGCGCATTCCGCGTGGTGGTAAAGGATCTGCAGTCGGGAGAGGAAGCGACGGCGGGGACCCGGTTCCGGATATCGTGGTAGGCACGGGCGTCCTAATAGACAGATCGTCTTGCACATGAAGAAAGCCCCCTCGAAAAAGTTCGAGGGGGCTTTCTTTCGTCCACTATTGCACCCCGTCTCAGGAGCTTGAGACAAGACTGGCGACAGCCAGCAGGATGAACGCCAGGAAGACGAACCCGCATACGACAGCGGTGCAGATTCCTAGAGCGCGGAGATTCTCCCGCTCCGATGGTTGGTTGATGACCTGTTTCAAGGTTTGCATGTCGGTATCCTTTCCAAAGCCACCTGACGCCTGAGAATGGCGCGGCTTGCACCAAATTCGATAAGAGGTTATTGCGAATAGACCGTCTTTTCCCTACATTGGGTGGAGAATACACCACTTTTACCTGTCGGTGTGATTCGGGCCCTCGCGTCGTCCCGCCAAAGACTCGCGCGAGGGCTTTTTTATGTTCTGCAGATGGGCCCCAGACCTCTGGACCCTTCCCAACCCGGGGGCCTCCCCGCTCTTCCCAGCCCGGACCTCACAGCCTTTCCCCTCCCGGGCGTCATATCCCTTCCCATCCCGGACCCCATCCCGCCGCCCGCCCCGGTTAGTAATTCGGGCTCTCCGTATCTGCTATTCCTTTCGATGGTTCATGATTCCTCCTTCGGGACCGGTATCCCTTTTCCCGGAAGCGGATGCATAAGAAAAGCCGTGAGGCGCTGGGCCCCCACGGCTTGAAGTTACCGGATCTCCGGTCTCTTTTAGCCTGCAGTCGCCTGCTCGCATCCGACTTCCGTTTCGTACATGTAGTCGAGGTAGAGTTTCTCCAGGTCCTCGTTTTCCAACTCTTCCCGCGTCCGCTCCAGAATTAACTTCCCGCCCTTCATGATGCCGACGCGGTCGGCGAGGGTGCGAGCCCGGAAGATGTCGTGAGTGGACATGAAGGTCGCCTTGCCTTCGCCTCTCAGTTCAATCAGCAGGTCCATCAGTTCGGATGCCGCCTGGGGATCCAGCCCTGACGTGGGCTCGTCCAGGATGACGGCAGGCGCATCGCGTATGATGACGATAGCGATTCCGACTTTCTGCCGCATTCCCTTCGAGAACTCCTTGACCCGCTGCTCAAAGGCCCTCTCCGGGAGCCCGACGCGCCGGAGAATTTCGTAGTATCCGTCTCTATCGCGTTGCTGGCCGCACAACCCGGCGAAAAAATCGAGGTTCTGACGGGCCGTGAAGTTTCCGTAGAGCATGACGTTCTCGGAGAGGTAAGCGACGTATTTCTTAGCCTCAAGTGGATCCCGAGTGACGTCGATGTCGTTGATCTTAGCTGTGCCTTCCGTCGGTTCGATGAAGTTGAGCATCAGGTTGATCGTTGTGGATTTTCCGGCACCATTTGCGCCCAGGAGGCAGAACGTTTCACCCGGGCCGACCTTCAGGTTCAGATGGTCCAGAGCCAGTACCCCATCTTCATAGCGCTTGGTCAGGCCGATTGCTTCAATCATAGTGGACTCCTGAAGAAGGTGACGAAAGGTATCTGCAGCTTTTACGTCTTTGACAGACAGCCGACGCGACTTGAAGTTAGCGCCTTGTGAGTTTGACGCCGTACCAGACGATCCCGACGACCATTCCAATGACGCTGAGAACCAGGACTGCACTCAGGATCAGATTCGTCCTGGCGCTGACGTGGACCCGAATGGTTTTGTCCTGGGTTTCTACCGCACGGTTGTCTGCCAGGGCGGTTGTCTGGACCTGGACCTCGTAGTCGCCGATACCGACTCCTTCTGGCGGCTGGAAGGAGAGGCGAACGGTTTCTTCTTTGGCCGGGCCAAGAGCGTTGAGGACATCAGGTTTGACCGTAGACTGCCAGCTGGGCGGCATGTTGGCCCTGATTCGGATGTTGTCCAGCCGCCGGGTCCCGTCGTTGCGGACGGTAATTTCCATGTCGACGGATTCGTCGGTCTTGATCTCATGGTACAGATTGAGCGCCCGGACTTCAATTCGACCCACCCCGCGGGGAATGAGCTCCAGCTTCACTTTTCCAGCGTTGATCGTATCAATTTCGACCTGGGTCAGGCGTTTTCCATCCAGTGGCTGGAGTTTCCGCCACTCGTCCTGCGGCAGCACCAGGGCATGAAAGGCGATGGTCTTGTCGATGGCCACCTGCTCATCGGCCCGTTCCGGCAGGTAGACGGTAAGCGCCAGCCGTTTGCTGGTAACGCCCTGCGTAAAGTTGAACTGCGAGAGTCGCTGGGTCTGTGCTGAAGATGGGTCGAGAAAACTGTACGAGATCTGCCGAGGCAAATTGACCACTGCCAGTCTGAATACGTCGTTTTCGTTGGAGAACCGTTCCAAGTCCAACGAAAACGTTGCGCTTTCTCCGAGGTTCGTTTCCTGTGAAAAGTTCAGACTGCTTACGATCACACGATCGGCGATAGCGTCTTTCTGCAGGTAGATATGCCGCTGGGCCGTAATCCCGGCGTAGGTCATGGAAACGACGACCTCTTCCACGTCCTTCAGCAGGAGGAAGTCGACGGTTTCAGTATCGCCAAATCGGATCGTTTCAATCTTTTCTTCGTACGGCTGGCTGATAATGGGAACCAGGCCGCCGGATGGTTTGGCCTCGTGAAGTGAGATGAAAACGTTGTTGATCTTGTCGGGCTTGAGGCTCTCGTCGAAGAGGGTATCGTCGGTTTGAACAAGCTTCTCGTAGTCGGCGACACCGCCGGTCGTATTCTGCAGGGCGAGTCGAACTCTTTTCTGTCCATCCTCCGCCTGGTACTTCACGGCGGTTTCGATGAGAATGTGAGGTTGGTCGAAGATGACCCGGAGCATCGCCTGTTGATAGGTGATCTCCTCGTTCAGATAGCTCGCCTTAATCTGCTCGAACCTGTCCCTGGCGATCAACCCTTTTTCCATCAGGGCGGTGGCGGTTTCGAATTCTATCTTTACGGCGTTGAAACGGGCTTTCTGCTTCTTGAGAGCCAGGATTAGATAGGCTTCGTCGTTGCGTTCGGAAAAGTAGCCCTGTGCGGTTGCGAGGGCGGGAAAAAGAAAGATGATGGTGAGAAGAAGCGGAGCGAGATGACCCGAGGCCCAGTTCCACCCCGGACCCCCCGATTACGCGCCATCCGCCCGGTCCAATGGACCCTTCTTAGAGCCAGCCAGTCTCGAACTCAATTGCCACAGTCTCCCAGTGTAGGACGGTTTCACAGGATCAAGGTAGCATCGTCGCCGGTGCGATGCAAGCCGCACCGGACCATCCGAATGTGGGGGAGCGGCAAGGAGCCCACCCGTACTATGGCGGGTGTTTCGACGCACGGCTACAGGTATTGGACGGCGCAAGAGCGAACGAGGTTTCACGCCTCGTCCATACCTGTAAGAGGTGCCCGGAGAGGCCGGGTGAGCCCCTCCGGGAGAGCCGATCAGACTCCTTCCGCCAATTCCTCCAACTCTGACTGCAGTTGCCGTCTGCCTCTGCAGAGCCATGCCTTTAATGTTCCCATTGGAACGTCCAACTCACGGGTAATCTCGGCGTAGCTCTGGTCCTTCACATAACGAAGCCACATCGCATCTCGGTATGGCAGGCGCATTTCGCGTATCCGCTGTTTTACCATGTCGCTGCGCTCCTTGCGGCACACGAAGTCTTCCGGTGTCTCCAGGTTCGGGAGGGCCGACCGTCTCCAGGCGGCGGCTTCCGCCACGGTGTCGGTCTCATCTCCGGTTTCCTCCATCCAGGCCTGACGAACCCACCGGAGTTGTCTGTGGGAGTGGCAGACGTTGATGGCAATCCGCGTGAGCCAGGTAAGGAAGGCGGCGTCTCCGCGGAAGTGGCGCAGGCCCTGAAACGCCCGCATAAAGGTCACCTGAACCAGATCCTCGGCTTCGTCCTGATTCGATGTCCTGGGTAGTATCGTTCGGTATATCGGTGGTTGATAGGTCCTGTAGAGGATTTCGAAAGCGCTCTGGTTTCCTCTGAGCGCTCGATCGATCAGTGACTTCTCGAGCTGTTTCGACATCTCCCCTCCGGCAGGTCCCCCAGGGGACCCTTGATGGGTTCAGGGCACAGGCAATGGAGTTCTTCTTTCGGGTGTCAGGATCTCCGTCAGCGTCGGGGCGGCATCCGGCCCATGCATTGGGCATCCGTGGCTGATTGAAAGGTCTACAGTACCGTTACCCTGTTTGCGAGATACGAGATACGCATTTGAAATGGTGACCATGGTGTGCGCTCCAATGTTGTGAAGACTGCGTTGATGTGGCTCAGGCATTCCTGAGTTGAACGTGAACGATCATTTTCCGGGCCTTCGGCCCAACCTGCTAATATTCTGCGGGAAAAGCGCCCTGCATTTCCGCTCTAATGACGCTCCGCTGACTTACTCCTTCCCGAGCTGATGGGTGTCTGCGCCCGTGGCTTCCCCGGACGCGAATGGAACCGATTTTTAGTGCGATTACTCCACTTCTACCTGTCGGTGTGGTTCGGTGGCCTCACGTTGTCCCGCCAAAGACTCAAATGAGGAATCCCCGCCCTGCCATTCCGCCACTTCTGTTCGCCAGTCTGACCGATGGTCCATACAAAAAGGCCACGGCTCTTTTCTCGTGCCGTGACCCTTCGGGGAACTAAAAACGCCATCCGGGTTTTGTGGGATGGCGGGCGATCCGATGTTTCTTGATGGATGCGCCTGAATGTCCCCGGGACACGAGAAAGTCGCTTGCGACTGTCCTGGAGGAATTCGAGGCGGCGCCTGGTTTCAGGCGGCTTGACCGGCGATTAGACCGGCTGTAGTCTCAGTGATCCTTCCAGATCAGTCGTTTGTTGAGGGCATAAAGCCCGGCAGAACTACTGCCGTCTGAATGCCCGCAAGATGACTGGTTTTATTATGCATCGCTCTCACGATCGTTGAATGCCAGAGTTAAACGTTCGGCAACGGGTTTACGAAGAAAATACAAACAAGAATACAGTATAACGATTGGAATTACAAGTGTCAAGTAGAAAGTAGCAAACGGAAACGAGAACCAGATCTCAGCGGTCGGACAACAGAGACCAGCACCAGAGAACTGTCGTGACGGCTGGATTTTCTGTCAGGTGAGGAGTTTCCGGGCGAATTGGGCGGTCCGGTCGAGGGCCTTGCTGATGTTCTCGATGGAATTGGCGTAGGAAAATCGGATGTAGCCTTCGCCATGAACGCCAAAATCAGGCCCTGCCAGAGAAGCCACGCCGGCTTCGTTCAGCAACCGGTCCGCGATCTCTTTTGACGGTCTGCCCAGTCCCGTGATGTTCGGGAAGAGGTAAAATGCGCCTTTCGGCAGCTTGCAGGTGATTCCGTCGATCGCGTTGAGACCGTCGACAAAGAGATCCCGGCGCTTCTTGAACTCTGCTACCATCTGATCTACTGAGTCCTGAGGCCCGTTGATGGCGGCGATACCGGCCCTTTGGGTTGCAGCCGACGTGCAGCTGTTGCTGTTTGTCATCAGGCGGGTTACGTGGGCGGCAATGTCTGCTGGCATCACACCGTAACCCAACCGCCACCCGGTCATCGCGTAGGTCTTAGAGAATCCGTCCAGGATGATGCAGAGGTCCTCCATCCCTTCGTAGCCCGAAAGACTGTGAAATTCCTCGTCATAGAGCATTCGAGAATAGATCTCGTCTGCGAGGACGGGGATGTTGTTTCGGGCAGCGATTCCGGCAATGGCTTCGAGATCCCCCTTCGGCAGGATTCCTCCCGTAGGGTTCTGAGGGGAGTTCACGATGATGAGCTTCGTCCTTTCGGTGACAAGAGAGGCCAATTCATCGACATCCAGTCCGAAGTCTTTGTCCTCTCGCAAGGGGATCGGTACAGGTGTCGCTCCCACAAAACGGATGACTGACTCGTAGATCGGAAACCCCGGATTGGGATAGATAACCTCATCTCCCTCCTGAGCCAGCGCCAGAATCACAAAGAACATGATGGGCTTGGCGCCCGGCGTGACGATGACATTCTTACCATCGACGGAGATTCCGCGGGTGCGGTTGATCTCGTTCGCGATGGCCTCGCGCAGCTCGGGGTCTCCGGCAGAAGGCCCATAGTGGGTGAAACCGTCGCCCAGGGCTTTCTGACCAGCTTCTACGATGTGGGCGGGAGTGTCGAAGTCGGGTTCACCGATCTCGAGATGGACGATGTCCTTGCCCTGCGCCTCGAGCGCTTTGGCCTTAACCAGTACCTCGAAGGCGGTTTCGGTGCCGAGCCTGGACATTCGGTCTGCAGCGTTCATGGGGTTCTCCGTTCGCAGGTCACACGGCCGCCGCCGGCGCCTTAGGTAATTTCGTTAACCGTATTGCCGATTCGGTAGGAGCCCAGCACCCGGTGCATATCGGTAAGCGGAGCCAACTGCTCAAGGGCCTCTGCGCAGTCGGGCAGACCGGGATGCCCTTCGAAGTCGAGATAGAAGGAGTATTCCCACGGCCGCTGGATGAGAGGCCGTGATTCGATTTTCAGAAGGTTGATGCCGCGATCCGAAAACGCCTGGATCGATTGAAAGAGAGCGCCGGGCTTGTTCTGGATAGAGAAGACGATGGACGTTTTCGCCGGTTCCTGAGGTGGTACATCGTCCAGGCCGATAATGAGGAACCGCGTAAAGTTGCTGGCATCGTTCTCGATTCCCTTCTTCAACACTTCCAGCCCATACCTCGCCGCCGCGTGCGCGCCTGCGATGGCTCCCTGATCTCGACGACCGGCTTCCTTCAGATTTTTTACTGACCCGGCCGTGTCGTAGCTGACGACGGGGATGATATTGGCCTGAGAGTTGGTGAACTCACTGCACTGGGCCAGCGCCTGGGGGTGCGAATGAACAGTTTTCAACTCGGAAAGCTGGACGCCGGGATGGACAATCAGGCTGTGCTGAATCCGGAGCTTGATCTCTCCCTGGATGTGGACATCGTGATTGAGGAGGTGGTCGTAGTTTTCGTGAATGCTTCCGGCAAGTGAGTTCTCGATGGGCACAACTCCATGCGAGCAAATTCCAGAAACCACGGCGGCAAAGAGTTCGATGAAGGTGGGCCTGGGGTCTACGGCCACGTCGGGGCCGAAGTAGGCGCGGGCGGCTGCTTCGCTGTAGGCGCCCAGTTCGCCCTGGAAGGCTGCCGTGGGCAGATGGCGTCGTTCGTCGCTCATTGAATGATAGCCAGCCGCTTCGATGGGAGCGTGACGTTCGGTTCTGCCACGGGATCAGGTTCCAATCAGGGTGCGCAGGTGAGTGTCGACAGACTCTGAGAGGGCCTGGAGGTCGTAGCCTCCTTCCAGGACCGAGAGGAGGCGCCCTTCGGCATGGCGGTCGGCGATTTTCATCACGCGGCTCGTTAACTCTGAAAAGCCCTCCGCCGTCATGCACGTTTCCCCAAGCGGGTCGTCCACGTGTGCGTCGAATCCTGCCGAAAGGATAATGAACTCGGGGTTGAAGGCCTCGGCGGCAGGGGCGAGGTCTTCCTCGAACGCGCGGATGTACCGAGCGTCGTCGGCTCCTGCCGAGACCGTCGTATTGAGTGTTGTTCCCTTGCCCTCCCCGGTACCTCGCTCCATGGGTCCGCCGGTGCCCGGGTAGTGGGGGTACTGATGGATGCTGTAGTAGAATACCGTTGGGTCTGCGTCGAAGATATGCTGAGTTCCGTTGCCGTGGTGGACATCCCAATCGATGATGAGGACCCTGCCGAAACCGTGCGTTTCCTGCACGTAGCGGGCGGCCACGGCGACATTGTTGAAGAGGCAAAAGCCCATCGCGTGTTCACGTTCGGCGTGATGCCCCGGCGGGCGTACGGCGCAGAAGGCGGTTGAGACGGTCCTCTGCGCTACAGCGTCCGCTGCCTTGAGTATACCTCCTACTGCAAGAAGTGCGATGTCGTAGGACCCCGGGCAGATCATCGTTTCGCCGTCGCCCATGTGGGGCATTTTCTGGGCGCAACGGTATCGGACATTGTCCACGTGCGCGGCGGTATGGACCTGCTCGATCCAGGATCGGTCGGCAGGTTCTGCCTGAAGCTCGATCAGCTGTTGGCGCCTGCCGGTGTCGTCAAGCCGCTTGAGGATTGCCCTGAGGCGATCGGGCCGTTCCGGATGATGAGGCCCGGTTTCGTGGCGGATGTAGTCCGGATGCGTATGGAATCCGACGCCAGAGGAAGTGGAGGAATCGACGGTCATCGTATTCAGTGCGTCTGCAGAACGTCGCCGAAGCGACCGGGATCGGGCATCTCGGAAGGGGCAAACTCCCTGCCTGTGACGTACTCCGAGACATCGACGAAGGCCGACTCTTTTTCGCTCGACTCGTAGGCCGCCATTAGAACGGCCATCGAATCCCAGGCCATCATGGCACCCGATTGTGGATACCGGTCCTGTTCCAACACGCAGTCGACGGCGTCTTCCATTTCGCCGACATATCCATGGACCCGGAACTGGACGGGGGCGGGAAAGGAGGTCCCTTTTGGGGTGGGCAGCTTCTCCCGGAAGAGGAGATCGCCTGCAGGCCCCTCTGAGGGCAGGAACGCCTCTGTGGAGGAGTTGGGGTTGATGCGGATGTCGTACTGGGCGAAATCGGCGATCAGGGAGACTTCGTTCCGGATGCCGCTGATGCTGAGGTCGGTGCCGACGACTTCGGCAACCGTATGATCGTCGAAGACCACGGTGATGCGACCGAAGTCGTCGACGTTCTGCATGACGCGGAAGTGCTCACCTGAAGCCGAAGATTGGTGCTTGAGGATCTGGAGCGCCAACGCCGATACCTTCTCCGGGCGAATGGGCCGACCATCGCGGAGGATTCCCTCGACCTGTTTGAAGAAGAGAACGGAGCCCAGCGGGTGGCAGCCCTTGTTGAACAGGGCTCCGCCTCCGGACATGGAGGGAGTATCGTAGACGGGGGCGTGGGATCCCTGGTGCCCGCAGGTTCCGGTTTGGTAGAGGATGCGGCCCTTCCCGGCTTCCATGGCCCGGGTGAGCATCTGGACGAAGGCGCGCGATCCATCTACGTAGACGAAGTTTTCGGCGTAGAGAAGCTTGGAGCCTCTGGCCCTGACGATGTCCAGGACATTCGCCAGATACTCCATGGATTCACGCTTACGAACTTCCGCAGATGCCGTCCGACCTTCTGGATATCCCGGCCAGAGGACGGGTGGTTTTTCCAGGACTATGACGCTGACGCCAGCCTCCGCCGACTCGATAACGTAGCTGCCGTGTACGTTGTTTGCACAGGCGATGTTGTCGATATGGGGCTTCAACTCGCTTACCATAGCTGCGTGGTTGGTGTAGGCACCGTTGAACCCATGGAGATCGGCGAACTGCCTGGCCCTTTCCATTCTGCCAGAACAGACGCCCACCAGCGAGATACTGACTCCGTTCTTGTGTGGAATCATGCCGTAGGTGCGCGCGTGATAATCGCCGGCAAACCCTGTTCCGTTCACCGTTACGTTGATGTCTTTATCCGTCATAGATGAGAAGAAACAGTTGGAGAAAGGAAAAGGCAAGAAGGAGAAGGGCGAATGCCAGAATTCAGAATAGAGCGAACTGCAGGATCTTACTTCTCTTTTCCTAATGTGTTCTTGTGTTTGCGCTCCGGTACCGAGGTGGGGACACGTTCGGTAAGGCGGTTTGGCATGCCTTTCTGCTTGAGGAGGTCGAAAGCGTCGTAAAGTTCGCCGGTGGCGGTGGAGGCGCGGTATTGGAGGGTGTTTCCGTCAATGGAGATAACCTGGAAAAGCTGCGTGTTCTCCGCGCCACGGTCCATCCAACGGTCTGAGGTGAGGGAATACATTTTGGGGCCGCTGACGGAGACGACATAGACGGTTCCGGCTGCTATTTCGCGGACGTTGGTTCCGCCGGGTAGGTTGCGTCCGCGGGCGTAGGTGTGATCGTGGCCCTGAAGTACGAGATCGACGCGGTGGCGGTCGAACAGGGGTTTCCACAATTTGCGCAGGCTTTCGTTGTCGCGCCCCTTGGCGGAAGAGAAGATGGGATGATGAAAGGTGACGATGGTCCAGGTATTGGGGTTGTTCTTCAGACGCTCTTCCAGCCAGGGAACTTGCTCTTCCCGTTTCTCGTTCGAGTTGAGCACAATGATGCGAACGCCCTGGTAGTCGACGCTGTAGACGGTTTCTTCGAGATCGTTGTGAACCCCGGATTCCGGCAGCGTGAAGTGAGGTCGCCAGTAGTAAGAGACGCGTCGGTCGCCGTCGGTTTCGGTGCGGAAGTACTCGTGGTTTCCCGGTGTTGGAAGGGCGGATACCGTGGCATGGATCCAGTCGCCGGCTTCGAACCATTCGGCCCACTCGCTGTCGCGGTTGGCCCTGTTAATCAGGTCGCCGGCATGAATCATGAAACTGGCCTTCGGCGCTTCGGCGTAGGCAGCTCGAATGACGCGAGACCAAAGGGACAGCAGATTGTTTTGGGCGTCGCCGAAGTAGACGAAAGAGAAGGGCTCAGGTTTCGTACTGGCTGTACGGAAATGGAACCATTCGCTCCAGGTATCTCCGGAGCCGACTCGGTAGGCGTAGAGCGACGCAGGTTTCAGATCTGTAAAGTTCACCGAATGGTAATGGACGGGTTCCTCATCCTTGTCAAATACGCGGGTAATCGCCGGGAATGTTTGGTTGTGGCGGACGAAGTTCGGGGACGCATCGGCCAACGCGAGCTCAGCGGAGGCTGTGTCGATGGAGGTATCTGTTCTCCATGTGACGGCCTGCGACGTGGCCGGGTCAGACGCCCAGGTGAGGACGATGCGGTCGGGGATTTCGGAAGCCGTCGGGTCGATGGCTGCAGCGTCGTAGTCGTGGGCGGCGGTGGGAGAAGCCAAAAGGAATGCGCTCCACACAGAGATGAGAAGCTGTCTCATTGCGTGTCCTCGGTTAGGTTCTGAGATAGTGTATGTGCCAGCCGGGCTATGAGCCCGGATCTATGAGGAAACTGCTTTAAGAGATCTGCTCGAGCAGCAAGCTCGAAATCGTCGAAGCTGAATCCTGGGGCGACGGTGCATCCGAGCAGGGCCCATCCGGAGGACTGCTCCACCTCGGCGGCGAACCAACAGGTACTCGGTACAACCACCTGCAGTTGGGCATCGGGTTCATGGCCCACCCTGGCGACCGCGTGTTCCCCGATAGACGAGAGGGTGTGGAGCAAGATGGTGGACCCGTCGTAGTGGTGCCAGATTTCGTCGGAGCGGATCCGATGAAAGGCCGAAATCTGGCCGCTTTCAAGCAGGTAGTATATGGAGGTGGCCGTCGCTCTTTCGGAGCTTGCCGGGAAGCGATGCGGTAGGCCGCAGGATGGGATTGTGTCGGACGACCTGTAGACCTCGCGGAACCAGCCCCCTTCAGGGTGGGGACGGAGATCGAGTCGCTTGATCCAGTAGGAGGCGGTCCTTTCCTCTCCACACGTGTCGCTCATATCTGCTGCCTGCCGCCGGCGCCCGTTCCGCCGGCGGCGATGACGGCGCTTCCCAGACAGATATCATCGTCGTAGAAGACGGCGTACTGGCCAGGCGCGACGCCCGGATCGCGTTCCGCCATCGTGACCTGGAGGCGCCCCGACTCTGAGGGCTTCAGCGTACAGGCGACCAGGTGGGGCCCATGCCGAAGCTTCAACTGCAGAGCGGAAGTGGACGGCGCCTCGTTGATCCAGTGGGGAGATTCGACCTCGAAGGTGTCGACTGCCCCGGCATCTCGATGGCCCTTGTGGACGACGTAGATGACGTTGCGATCGGTGTCCTTGCCTGTGACATACCATGGACCACCGCTGAGCCCTAACCCCTGTCGCTGGCCGATGGTGTAGAGCCAGTAGCCGGCGTGCCGCCCAAGTTCCTTGCCACTCGTTGCATCGACGATGGGGCCATCGGCCTTTCCGAGATGGAACGAGATGAAGTCTGGATAGCTAATTTTCCCGAGGAAGCAGATGCCCTGACTGTCCTTGCGCTCCTTGTTCGGAAGATCGAACTCCGCGGCGAGGTCGCGGACCTGGGTCTTGAGCAGGTGGCCGATCGGGAAACGGGCCCGGGATAGCTGGTGTCGCGTCATCCGGGAGAGGAAGTAGGACTGGTCCTTCACCGGGTCGGGTGACCGTTTCAGGAGCAGCTTTCCGTTGTTGTTTTCTAATCTGGCGTAGTGGCCGGAGGAGATCTGGTCAAACGACGCGTCGATCTTCTCGACGAAGGCGCCGAATTTTATCTGGCGATTGCAGAGGACGTCGGGGCTGGGTGTGCGTCCGGCTTTCAGTTCGTGGAGGGCGTGACCGACAACTCGCTCCAGGTATTCGGCCTGGAGCGGGACGATCTTCAGAGGCACATCCAGCTGTTCACAGACGGCGGCGGCCGCGTCAATATCTTCCTGCCAGGGACAGTCTCCGAGGAAGGCGAGGTCGTCTTCAAGCCACACCTTGAGGTAGAAGGCGGTGACGTCGTGGCCCTCCTGTTTCAGGAGAGCGAGGGCGACAGAGCTGTCAACGCCGCCGGAGAGGAGATGAGCAATAGGCATGAGAGGCAGCTGTCAGCTATCAGTTGTCAGACAGGCAGCGGCAGAAGGCATAAGAGAAAGGCAGTTTTCAGTCCCCCTCCGCAGCTGCGCTGCTACGGAGGACTGGTTGTCAGACAGGCAAAGGCGAACGGCCTAGTCCTTTTCTTTGAAATCGAGTGAGGCGGAGTTGATGCAGTACCTCAGACCGGCGGGCTGAGGCCCGTCGGGGAAGACGTGGCCGAGATGAGCGTCGCACTTGGTGCAGACGACTTCGACGCGGCGCAGACCAAGCGTATTGTCTTCCTCTTCCGTAACGGCCTCTTCGGAAGCAGGGGCCGTGTAGCTGGGCCAGCCGCACTTCGAATCGTACTTCGTTTCCGACGTGAACAGCTCGCTGCCGCAGCAGGCACAGCGGTAGGCTCCTTCCTCCTTGTGATCCCAGTACTTCCCCGCAAAGGCGCGCTCGGTCCCTTTCAAGCGACAAACCTCATATTGCTCCGGCGAGAGCTGGTGGCGCCATTCGTCTTCCGTCTTTTCGACCTTCATAGCTCCCTCTTTACTCAGGTGGTGGCAACGCTCTAGAGCCAGGGCTGGACATAATTCCGTGTTTGGTAGGCATCGACCATGCCCTGGTCCAGAGGATACGTTCCCCATTTGCGTGCGGCCCCCACCATCGCCCTGTAGTTGCCTGGTTTGACCGCGGGGTGTATGGAGTTGCTGGACGCAAGGATGTAACCGCCGCCGGGCGCCGCCTTAGCGATGGTCTCCTTGACGGCTTCCTCGACGTCTTCCTCCGTGCCCGAAGGGAGGAGTTCGGTGACGTCGATGTTTCCGATGAGGGACAGTCGGTCGCCGTAGGTCTCTTTCATTCGACCGATGTCCATGCCGGCGATCGGTTCCAGCGGGTCGATGGCGTCGATACCGGCTTCGACCAGCTGGTCCATGAGAGGCCAGATGTTTCCGTCGGTGTGTTTGATGTAGGGAACGCCCAGATCGTGGGCGGCATCTACACTCCGCTTTAGATAGGGGAAAATGAACTCCCGGAAATGAGTAGGGGACATCATTGGACCGATTCTGCCCGCGTAGTCGTCGCCAGATACAATGGCGTCGGCGCCCAAATCGACAGCCCTGCGCATAAGGCGGATCTTGTAGTCGATGGTTATTTCGGCGAGGGCGTGGACCAGTCCGGGGTTGTCGATGTAGTCGATGAGGAGCGTATCCAGCTCGGATCGGAGATAGTGCGGGAATTCGAACCCATCGTGAGTGAGGAAGACGATGGCCCGTTCTCCTTTGAACTGGTCGACCGCCCGCTTCAGGCTGGCGAGTCGATGGTCGTCGGCCGGGTCGGGGGGTGAGTAAGACGACAGGTCCGCTTCCGAATGGATCGGGCCGGTGAGCGGATAGGGGATGTCGAAAGCGGTTTGGCCCCAGACGATGCCCCATTCATCGACGACCTTGCGCGTGACGTCGGAGGGCATGTCTCCAGGATCTTCCACCGGTCTCAGGATGGTGTCTTCGAAGATGGTGATTCCGTCGAGATCTTCCTGCTCAATGAATTCGAATAGCGATGATGCGCCCCACGCCGATCGGGTGGGTTCATTGATGATAAGCTCCCAGAGTGGAACTCGGTCAGGCTCTTCCCGCCGGAGCGCGGACATAAACCGCTCGTAGCCATTCATGGTGTTCTCTTCCAATCACTCAGGTCAGTCTTCCAGTTCTATAAACTCCGGCTCCAGACCAGTATCACCCATTTGGAGCCGGATCATTGATATCGGTAAATGAAATCGTCGCGGGCCGATGCTCCCGGGGTTCAGATAGAGCACACCATTCTCCGTTCGCTCCGTCGGTTTGTGAGAGTGGCCGCTGACGACGGCCTGGAAGCCGGCAACCGACGGGTCCAGCGCAAGGTCCTGGAGGATGTGGATGACGTAGAAGGAGACGCCTTCCCATTCGAGGATTTCGGTATACGGGAGAGCGTCGGCCCACCCGCCTCCGTCGACGTTGCCTCGCACGGCGGTAACAGGCGCAAGCTGTCGCAGTTGTCCAAGTATGTGGGGATCACCCACATCTCCGGCGTGGATGATATGGTCGACTCCCTGGAGTTTTTCGACGGCTTCAGGACGCAGAAGGCCGTGGGTGTCGGAGATGATGCCGAGGGCTGGAGGCATAGGTAATTGCTCAAGGAAAAGTCGACCACAGACCGTGGACGACGGACGACGGACGACGAAAAGCAACGAACCCTTGTCAGAAGTAAAAATATGAGAGCAGAAATACGAAAACGAGAACCCGGCGACAATGCAACAGATGTCGGGTGGCGCGAGCGGCTCGGTGTCAGTTGCTGAGAGGTTTGCCGGTTTTGAGCATGTGGTCGATTCGGTCGACGGTGTTCTGATGGCTGCAGAGGTGGAGGAAGGCCTGGCGTTCAAGGTCGAGGAATAGCTGATCGTCGACCATCGCGGGCGCCTGGTTGTTTCCGCCGGAGATGACGGCGGCGAGTTCCTGTGCAACGACGACGTCGTAATCGGACAGCGCGCTGCTTGAGCGGCGGGCCTCAATATGAGAGTGGAGAGCGTTGATTCCCGTTTTCCCCAGTGCAAGAATTGAGCGATTATTAGGCACGGTGAAGCTTTCAGCCAGTTGGCGAGCCTGATCGGCGGCAAGGGCCAATCTGTGACGCGGGTGGAATGTGACGGTGTCGTTGGGCCGAAGGTACCCCAAGGCCCGGGCGCCGTGGGCGCTTGTGGGGATACTCGCATCGTATATGGCGTCGAAGACGCGAATAAGGGCGCGGACGGCTTCCGGGCTGTCCGCGTCGATACCCTGAAGCGCTCGAGAGACCATTTCAGTGGTACCGCCACCGGCCGGAATCAGGCCGACCTTCACTTCCACCAACCCAATAGACGTCTCGGAGTCGGCGACAACGTGATTGGCACCGAAGACGATTTCGCAGCCTCCTCCAAGAGCGAGTCCCGAGGGGGCGGCGACGACCGGGAACCCGGCTCGAAAGAGGCCGAGGCATGCGTTCTGCAGCCTCTCGAGCTTTCGGTCGATGGCTTCCAGGTCGCCCGAAGCTGCTTCGCCGTGGAACTCGACCAGGTTCATGCCCACGCAGAAGTGAGGGGCATTGCTGCCGACGACGAGCCCGGAAAAACTCGATTGGACGCTGTTGGGCGCCTTCTCCATAAGGTCGAGGGTGCCGCGGTTGATGATGTTCATCTTGCTGTGGAACTCGAGGCAGGCGATCCCTCCGCCCATGTCGACCAGGGAGGCGTCGTCGTTGGTCTCGACGGTGAGGCCCTTCCCCCTCAGGACATTCAACCTGATATCGCCATCGTCGAAACCGGGTGCCAGCCCGGAGCCAGAGGCAAATGAGTGGCCGCTCCCATTTGAGTAGAAGGTGGAGGGCTCAGCTTCTGAACGTTGGACGACGAGTTCCGGAATGTCCCATCCCTCGGCAACGAGCTGGTCTGAGACCACATCGACCCCAAGTGCATCCCACCATTCGAACGGCCCAAGTTCCCAGTTGTAGCCCCAACGCATAGCACGGTCGATGCTGACGACGTCGTCGGCGATATCCTCGGCGCGCCCGGCGGCGTAGTGGAGGGGGAGGAGGAGGCAGCGGCGAGCGAAGCGAAGCTGCCGCTCATCGAGGAGCTCGACCAGGCTGTTCCACCGCTCGACGGGATCGGTGATTCGACGGACCTTGTCGACGGCGGTGGTGGAGAGGACGGCGGCCTCGTAGCTGAGCGATTCCAGGTTCAGGGATTGAACTTCGCCGTCTTGAGTGCGATAGAATCCTCCACCCGCCTTGTCTCCCAGTTGTCCGTTTTGTACCAGATGAGCGACCGCGTTCGGGACGCTGGCGTTGGGAAGCCAGGTGCTGCCTTCTTCGATCTGGGCAGTGGTACCGGCAACTTCGGCAAGAACGTCCAGGCCGATCAGATCGGCCAGCCGGAAGGTCCCTGTTCGCGGGCGGCCGATGGCAAGGCCCGAAAGCGCGTCTGCGTCGGCAAGAGACAGCCCTTCCTGGGCCGCCAGATGAATGGCTGTCGTGATGGCGAAGATGCCGATTCGGTTGCCGATAAAATTCGGGGTGTCTTTGCAGCGGACGATGCCCTTGCCCAGTACTTTGGCGACGAAGGTCTCAAAGTTCTCAAGCAGGCCCGTATCGGTATCTGGAGAAGGGATGACCTCCAGAAGGTGCATCTGGCGCGGCGGGTTGTAGAAATGGGCGCCAAAGAAACGGCGGGTATAGTCCGGAGATCTCTGCTCGGCGATCCGTGCGATGGAGAGGCCGGAGGTGTTGGATGTGACGATGGCGTCGGCCTTGCGGCAGCCTTCGATGAGGGCGTGGACCTCGCGCTTGACGGACAGGTTCTCGGCCACGGCTTCGACGATCCAGTCGGCGTCGGCGATGCTCAGGGAATGATCGACGATGTTGCCGACGCGGATGTTGTCAGCGTTCTCCGGGACGGTGAACGGCGATCGGCGAGCCGTGCGCATTCTTTCAACTGCCTCCCGGGAGATTCGGCTGCGGTCATCGCCCTGCGCGCCTTCCGGGACGATGTCGAGGAGGGTGCAGGAGAGGCCGACGTTTGCCAGATGGGCGGCGATCTGCGAGCCCATGGTGCCCGCGCCGATGATGGTGACGTTGTAGAACAAGAGGCATTATCCAGAAGCAGAAGTCAGGAAAAGAAGATGGTAGAAAGCGAAACCCAGGGCGCGCCTTATACGATGCCGGATGTGCGATAGGAGGTGATGGTGTCGTCGGGAATGGCGAGTTCCTTCAGGATTTCGTCGGTGTGCTGGCCGAGCATTGGAGGAGGAAGGATCTCGGCGGCGAAGTCGGGTGTGGGAAACAGGGGAGATCCTGCCAGCGGTACCTTGCCGGCTGCGGGGTGGTCGACCTCCAGCTTCATGCCCCTTGCGAGGGCTTGAGGGTCGGCGAAGACCTTGTCCAGAGTGTTTACGGGGCCTGCCGGGACATCGGCAGCGTGGCAGCGGGTGAGCCAGTCGTTTACGGTGCGGGTGAGAATGAGGCGTTCCAATTCGGGGACGAGGACGCTCCTGTGGGCGACTCGGTCCGGGTTGGTCCGGTAGCGCTGATCCTCAGCGAGGGCGTTTACGTCGGCGGCCTTGCAGAAGCGACTCCACTGACCGTCGTTGCCGATGGCGAGGACGATGTAGCCATCCTTTGCTCGAAAGGCCTGGTAGGGGACGATGCTGGCGTGCGTGTTACCCCAGCGTTCCGGCACGACGCCTGATGTCAGATAGCCGCTGCCCACGTTGGCGAGCAGGGCGATCTGCGAGTCGAGGAGGGCGATGTCGACGTGGCGGCCCTTGCCTGTTCGCTCCCGGGCGAGCAGGGCGGCCTGTACCCCGTTGCATGCGAAGAGGCCGGCGGCAACGTCGACGATGGCCACACCTACCTTCGTCGGAGGTCCGTCGCGGTTGCCGGTGATGGACATGAAGCCGGCTCGCCCCTGGATGAGGAAGTCGTAGCTTCCCTGGTTCCTGTCGGGGCCGGTGTGGCCGTAGCCACTGACACTGCAGTAGACGAGGCCCGGGTTCGCTTCCTTCAGCTGTTCGTAGCCGAGGCCGAAGGCGTCTGTCCCCCCGACACGGAAGTTCTCGATGAGGACGTCACAACGTTCGGCGAGGCTTCTGGCAACGCCCTGTCCTTCGGTTGATTTCAGGTCGAGGGTGATGCTTCGCTTGTTCCGGTTGCAGCAGAGGAAGTAGGCCGACTCACCCCCGATGAACGGCGGGCCCCATTTTCGGGTTTCATCTCCGGTGCCTGGGCGTTCGACCTTGATGACATCGGCGCCAAGGTCGCCAAGCAGCATGCCGCAAGTAGGGCCGGCCAGGTGGCGGGACAGGTCTAGTACGCGGAGATGGGAGAGGGGACGGTCCAAGCAGGAGGCCTTAAGGAATGGGATAAGAAGAGGCGGATGAACAGGACCGGGTAAGCAGAACCGGGATAATCAAAGACGATTAGGTCGACGTCGACGAACAATTCCCTTCGTACAAGTTGGGTCGGCGGGCCTCGAGCAGGGCGAAGTGATTTGGTGGCACATTCGCAAGCTCGTCGGTGTCGATTCGGGCAGCCAGGATTTCTTCGCCTAGGCCGGCGCAGGTGGCGACGTTGCCCCATGGGCTGAACAGGGCGCTGCCGCCGTTGTAGTTTGCCTGGTTGACGCTGAGGACGTAGCACCGGTTTTCATAGGCCCTGGTACGCATCATTGCGGTGTTTATGCTTCCGGGATTGGGTGTGAACCAGACGGTGGCCGTGGGATGGAGAATGAGCTGGGCACCTTTCAGACGAAGCGCGCGAGCAGCCTCGGGATAGTGGCGGTCGAAACAGATCATGATTCCGACTTGGACGCCGTCAACATCCACTGTGTCGAGGTTATCTCCAGGCAGGTATGCGGTGGTCTCACCGACTTCGGCGCATAGATGCGACTTTCGATACCGGAGCTTGATGTCCCCATTCCTGTCGAAGAGGACGGAGGTGTTGCAGACCTTTCCATCGACCGATTCGGCCAAGCTCCAGCAGATCCAGACGCCGTGCTTCTTCGCCGCTTCAGCAATACGAGCTGTCTCAGGACCCGGTACAGGCCTGGCCAGGCTGCTCAGTTCCGGGTTTCGGCAGGCGTAGCCGTCCAGAACGCTCTCGGGAAAGCAGATGAGGTCGGGTTTCCCCGTGTCGACACTTGCGGCGCGATCGATGAGCGCGAGTGACCGATCGAGGTTGGCAGCTACGTTGCCGACGACACAGGACATCTGGATAGCGGACAGGGATAGAGAGGACATGGGGAGAGAATCTACGATTGAGGAGAGGGGGAGACAAGGGGAAGGGGGAAAGCGACGACGGGCCCGCCCACGCTCGAAGCGCTTCAGCCTTCGCCGGAGGCTTCGGCGGACAGGTCGGTGGACAGGCCGGTTGACGAGTCGGCGGGCAGGCCTCGGATCACAGACCACAAGAAGCAACAGCGCCTTCTTTTCGCTTTTGCCGTTTGCCTTTTCACCGCCTCTCCTATTCCAACGGCGAAAACGTCACCTCCCGGCTCCGACTATCAAAGCACGGCGCCGTCACATACTGAACCGCCGTGCGACTGATGGTGTCTGTGTGCGAGAAGTGGATGTGGCCGCAGAGTATGGCGACGAGGTTTTCGGCAGTTGAGAGCAGACGGTGGAAGGCGAGGGTGGCGGGGGTGTCCTCCTTCGTTCCCCATCGAAGGCGCCGCTCGAGAGACCAGCCCGGGTCGGCGATGAGGATGGGATCGCTCCAGCGTTCCAGCGTATCGCCACGCAGAGTCGGCAAGCTGAGAGGAATGTGGGTGAGGACGACGGTGGGTTGACCGCTCTCAAGAGAGCGCTGTACGAAGCTGAGCTGGTCGTCGGTGATCTGGTAGTCGGAGTCATCGACGCAGATGAACTGCAGGCCAGATACCTCGATTCGGGAATAGGCCGGATTTCCTTTGTGCAGCGGTTCCAGAGCCGGCCACCATTTTTCGCGCAGATCGCCCTCATTCGGCATCTTCGGGAAGTGCCAGTCGTGATTGCCGCTGGTGTAGAGGACGGGCGTCTCAATATCGGAGAGCGTTTCGCTGACGGCTTCGATCGCGGCCTGGGAGGGCAGGTTGACGATGTCACCGGTAAGGGCGATGACATCCCACGACGCAGGATCGTCGGCCGTAAGCACATCCCGGAACGTGTCGAGAGGGGATGATCCGAAGTTCGCTGCGTGTTTCTCAGACGCTTCTACCACTTCCTCAGGCAGGGAGTCTCTGTCGTCGAGCAAGGGGATGTGTGCGTCGGTGATATGGAGCAGGCGAACCGTTTCATTTAGGCCTTCCACGCATATATCAGCCGAATCTTCGGTCCAGGAATGGATTGCTTCCACGATTTCGATACCCTCCAGCGGCAATTGTCGAACCTTGACGGGGCCAATAAGAAAGCGACATAGCGCGCGGTGGACAAGTGCTATCGCAGCTGTAGCGCATCGAACTAACCTCAATATGTCAAAAGGCTAACCACGAAGACACGAAGAAAGACCTGGAGCTTTCAGAAGCTAACCCCGCGCCCGGTGAGGTTCCGGTGGGGACATCGTGTCAGACCGCTTGCCCCAATCTTCTTGGTGCCCTTCGTGCCTTGGTGGTACATTTCTGTCGAATTGAAGCTAGCCAGTGCGTTCCACCGACATCGAAGCTATATTGCCATCTGACCTTGGTCAGATCCTTACAGGGCTGTTGGCACGATCATTGAAATTAGAACAGTGAGATTTTCTTGAGAATTCTCGTTACCGGAATTACAGGACGCGTGGGCGCGACTGTCGCCCGCCGCTTCATCGACAACGGCTACGACGTCCGGGGTTTCGGTCGGCAGGGCGATCTGGCCAACTACGGTGACGTCGCGCGCTCTGTCGAGGGATGCGAAGGGATCTTCCACCTGGGGGCCGCATTCCAGGCCGGTGGCCCCTTTACCTCGGAGCAGTACTTCGATATAAACATCAAGGGCGTTTTCAACGTTCTTGAAGCGGCCCAGGGCCTGGGCGCATCACTGAAACACCTCATCTGGGCAAGCACCGACGCAACGATGTTCAAGTACCCGCCGGAGGGAATAGACAAGCCGGTTCGAGAAGACTCGCTGCCACTGGTCTCGGCGGACTGGTACGGCTATTTCAAGGTCCTGGGAGAACATCTCATCGACCGCTACGTGAGGGCGGCATACGTACCTGCGACGATCTTTCGATTCGCGAATGTGTGGGGAGCGGGCGAGGTCCTCGCCTAGCCGCAGTTCTACGTGAACACCTTCCTCAGGCGGTTCGAGAGCAGGCAGCATGATGAAGGGAAAGCGGCTTTCGAGGCCTTAACGCCAGCTAACAAGGAGCTAACCAAGCTTTTGATCGCCTGCGACAGGAACGGTCGGCCGTGGAAGAAGCACAATGTGGAAGTGCGGGATCTTGTCCACGGATTCGAAGCTGCGTTCAGTAAACCAAGCACTTTTGGCAAGACTTACCAACTTGCTGCTCCTGAGCCTTTCACCTGGGAACCAGCGGTCCCGTACCTGGCAAAGGCACTGGATCGGCCCTTTACGCGGATGGACCTGCCGACGACGCCAACCTTCTACGAGTATGATATGAGCGCCGCCCTGGAGGATTTTGGGTATGCGCCGGGGATCGGCTTCGAGCAAACAGTCGATGAGACGATCGCATATCGAGGAGGGAGTTCGGACGCCCTCATTGCGAGAGGGAATTGAGGGATCGCTCTACGATTCCGAAGCTTGAACACGGGAACACCGGGAAGAGCACTGGAGAAGGAGAAGGCGAGTATGAAGGGGGTGGCGATGCGCAGAGTGCTGGTGGGATTGACGGTGATGAGCGTCGTGTTGGCGGTCTGCGGGCCTGCGTTGGCGGAGTCGGCAATGCGTCGCCTGCCCCTGCGGGAGTACAGGGATAAGATGATGGCGGGTTGGATCGGCCAAATGGCCGGTGTGGCGTGGGGTGCCCCGACGGAGTTTGGCTACATAGGACGGATTATTCCCGAAGATAGCGTCCCGGTATGGCAACCTGGTATGATCAATGGTGCCTTTGTACAAGATGACCTTTATGTGGAAATGACATTCCTGCACACGCTGGAGCAGTATGGTCTGGATGTCTCCATCAACCAGACGGGTATCGATTTTGCCAACAGCCAGTATTCCCTCTGGCACGCAAACCGAGACGGGCGAGATCAATTGCGGCGCGGTATCGCGCCGCCGGAATCGGGACATCCCCAGGTCAACAAGCACGCGGACGATATCGACTACCAGATCGAGGCCGACTTCTCCGGGCTTATCGCTCCGGGTCTGCCCAACCTGGCCATCGCGCTGGGAGAAAAGTTCGGCCGACTGATGGTATATGGGGATGGCCTCTACGGCGGCCAGTTCATCGGGGGGATGTACGCCGCAGCCTTCTTCGAAAACGGTCCGATCATGATCGTTGAGGCCGGCCTCCGGTGCATTCCGCCAGCCAGCCAGTATGCAGAAGCGATTCGCGATGTGCTCCTGTGGTACAGGGACGACCCGAACGACTGGGAGAAGACGTGGAATCTGGTCAACCGGAAATATCACCTGGATCCCGATTACAGCAAATTCTCCTGTGGCGCAGGCCGGCCTACCATCGATGCCAAACTCAACGGGGCGTACGTGGTTATGGGCCTGCTGTTTGGGAATGGCGATCCCGAGAAGACGATCCGTATCGCCATGCGATGTGGACAAGACTCCGACTGCAATCCCTCCAACGCTGCGGGTGTACTCTTTACTTCCATGGGCTTATCGAGACTTCCTGAGCAGTTTAAGTCGCAATTGAACGAGGAAAGTGTCTTCAGTCACACGGCCTACGATTTCCCGGGACTGGTCAAAGTGTGCGAGCAGCTGGCTCGTCTGGCCGTGGCGCAGAACGGGGGTCGGATCGAACTGGATGAAAGTGGGGAAGAGATACTCGTCATTCCCGTGCAGACACCTCGTCCCAGTCGCTTCGAGCAGTCGTGGAATCCCGGACCCTTTATTGGTGTCCGATTCAGCGAAGAAGAACGGGCGCAGATTCTTGAAGGTTCCCCGGGGCTCACGGCAGCTTTCGAATTCAAGCAGTTCGCGCCCGAGTGGGAGCTACTGGACTGCAGCAGCGACGAGAATCCCGGCCTGCGAAGCCAGCTTCAGGGCCGCCAGAACGTTTTCGTGACGCATCCCCCTGGTGGTGGGTCGGCCTGTACGATCCGCAGGAAGGCGCACATCCCCTTTACCGGAAAGACCATCTTGCGGCTTGTCGTGGGCCACGATCCTGATGGGGACTGGATTCTGATTGTACGGGTGGATGGCGAGGAGGTGGTGAGGGAGACTGTTGGCGAGAGGAGCACCACCGACGGCTGGATGGCCATGGATGTGGACCTCTCGGCCTATGCAGGCAAGACGGTTCTCCTGGAGCTTCTCAATCAAGCCAACGGTTGGGCTTGGGAAACAGGCTACTGGGCAGAAATCGAACTGCAGAGTGATTGAAAGGAAGAATCTGAGACATGCCTGACACCCTTGCTACGTGCCTGGTGGAGCATACGTGTCTCTATGCAATCCGCAGATCTGTACATCGATGGCGTACGCCGAGGTTGGATACGCGACTATGAGCACCGTCTGACATGGAATGTCGAGGAGTTGACGATGGGTCTGGGACAGCGGTACTTCGGGAAGATAGACGAACTGTTGATTCTGGACGTTGGGTGGCACTGGACAGCGCCGACCTCCTCCTCACCACCTACGTCAGGGTTCCCCGGGGATCAGGAGGTGGGCTCATCCAGCCCACCGGGACCCGTCTCCCAACCACGAATTCCATTCGTCCCCGCCCCTCTCCCCTACCGATCCACCTGCCCCGCTGATGGCCCGCCACCCCCTGGGAAGACGGTGACCGTTGTTGCAGGCTAGCGCTACACCACGGCCGTTGTTCCGCGTCATCTGCATTGCCTTCTTTTTTCACGCCTCACTTGCCACCAGGAGTTTCGCTATCCTCATACGCACAGGTAGACCGGTTGACTGCTGATCTTCTTTCTGACTTGCCTGCAAAAGCAAAAGCCTTCCTTCGGGTGACCGAGGGAAGGCTTTCGTATGTCCGGGGAAGGCGGGACTAGATCTTCAAGAGGTCTCGGACGTCGACGCCCAGGCCCTTTGATATGGCCAGGAGGTAGTCGACGCTGAGTCTTCGTGTGCCACCCTCTAGCTGTGTATAGAAAGGTCGCGAGATTCCGACCTTCTCAGCGACTTTTTGGGCCGAAAGCCCTTTATCCTTGCGTGTTTTTCTGATATTTGCTCGTACGATGTCGGCGGAGAGCTCGCCGGGCTCCGGTTTCCGGAGGTTGATTCTTCGGGTTCCTTTTTTCATCTGCTTCACCGATCTGTGGTTGTTGTGATCGCCGGATTGCGAGCGCGTTCGGGTCCTGACATCAATTCGGTAGATCCGGCATGAACGAATTTATAATCGGCACAACAGATCGCCTCGTCAAGCAGGAGATTCATTGTAACGTATTGTAACGGAATCAGTTAAGGGAGAGGGAGGTATGGTGGGCCGGAGGGGATGGCCCCATCCTGGGAAGCTCTTCGCCCTTGCCGCAGATGTGACAGGAGGTTCCCGGCCGGAAGGCGGGTCTCACAGACGGAGTTCTACCTAGCTGACGTACTCTCGATCGAGACTTCGGTACTGAATGGATTCGCTGATGTGCTGGGGGAGGATCTCGGCCGAGGATTCCAGGTCGGAGATGGTGCGGCTGACTTTAAGGATGCGGTCGTAGGCTCTGGCGGAGAGGCCGAGCTTGGTGATGGCCATGCGGAGCAGATCTTCGCCCTTGCCGCAGATGCGGCAAGTGTGACGGATATCTCGTGAGGTCATATGGGCGTTGCAGAAGTGGCCAGGAGCGTCGGCGAAACGCTTGAGCTGGATTTCGCGGGCGGCGTTGACGCGGGTGCGGATGGTGGCGGAGTCCTCCCCGCGGGGCTCACCGGCAAGTTCGTTGTACTCTACGGCGGGGACTTCGATGTGGATGTCGATGCGGTCGAGGAGGGGTCCGGAGATGCGGGCCATGTAGCGCTGGATGATGGGTGGGGAGCAGGTACACTCATGCTTGGGGTCGGCGAAGTAGACGCAGGGGCAGGGATTCATTGCGCAGGCGAGCATGAAGCGGGCGGGGTAGGCCAGCGAAATGGCGGCGCGGGCGATGGTGACGGATCCGTCTTCGAGAGGCTGGCGGAGGACTTCGAGAACGTTCTTTTTGAATTCGGCGAGTTCGTCCAGGAAGAGGACGCCGTGGTGGGCGAGGGAGACTTCGCCGGGGCGAGGGATGGTGCCTCCGCCGATAAGGCCGGCGTCGGAGATGGTGTGGTGGGGAGAGCGGAAGGGGCGCGTTGCGATCAGGGAGGCGTTGGCCTGGAGAAGGCCGGCAATCGAATGGATCTTGGTGGCTTCGAGGGCTTCATCGAAGGTGAGGTCAGGGAGGATGGTGGGGATGCGGCGGGCGAGCATGGTCTTGCCGGAGCCAGGCGGCCCCAGCATGACGATGTTGTGGCCACCGGCTGCGGCGACTTCCAGAGCCCGTTTAGCGTGTTCCTGGCCTCGGACATCCCGAAAGTCGACCAGGTGGTTTCGGGCATCGTGAAAGAGGGTGTCCGCATCGACGACGACGGGTTCGATGTCGCGGTAGCCCTCCAGGAAGTCGATGGCTTCCAGGAGGTGGCCGACGGGAAGGACGTCGAGGCCTTTGACGATGGCGGCTTCTCGGGCATTCTCCTTCGGCAGCAAGATGCCCTTCAAGCCTGCCCGACGGGCCTCGACGGCCATGGGGAGGACGCCGCGGACGGGTCGGACGTCGCCGTCGGCGGCAAGGATGCCGATGGCGATGGGGAGGTCGAAGGCGCTGCCCTCCTTTTTCACGTCGGCCGGCGCCAGGTTGATGGTGATGTGCTTTATGGGGAAGCGGCGGCCCGAGTTCCGGATGGCGGCGAAGACGCGGTCCTTGCTTTCGCGCACGGCACTATCCGGGAGGCCGACGACGAAGAATTTCAGCGTGTGCATCGAGAGGTCGACTTCGATGCTGACGATATAAGCGTCGATGCCGAGAGTGGCGGAAGAGAGGACGCGTGACATCATAGGGGCCTCGGGGAAGGCGATTTCAGATTAATCGATCTCAGAACTCAGATCGGCGATTTGGTTGTGGCGAACTGTAAGGCGTGCGAGCGAGGGCCGTTCAGATCGAAAATCGTTAATCTGCAATCGATTAATCTGAGATCGGTTTAGGATGCGTAGTGAGAAAGTAGATTTCAGATTACTCGATTGCCACGGGTGGCTCTTGCCACCCTCGCAACAGGCCTCAGAACTCAGATCATCGATTTGGCTGTGGCGAACTGCAAGGCGTGCGAGCGAGGGCCGTTCAGATCGAAAATCGTTAATCTGCAATCGATTAATCTGACATCGGTTCCGGACGCTGCCCGCCGGGAACTTTCCTTCTACGGGTCTCAGAACTCAGATCGGCGATTTGGCTTCAAGCGGCGAACCGCTGTGTTGACACTCGTGATGAATATGGAAATGAGTTCGTCCGATTCGCGAATGGCGGGTTCTACCTCAGTCGGTGGAAGCAGCTGCATTCGATGGGAATTGATGAGCCATACCCGAGTTTCGCGGAGCTCTTTCAGGACGATCTTCAGTTTGTGAATGAAATCCTGTCGAGACTCTGCGCTGCGGGCTTCGGCGTAATTGCAGGCAGGCGAGGTGCCCGATCTGATTATCTGACGCTCAATGTGTGAACCGAGTCCTGTGTTGGGCAGGAGCGACGCGATGTGACAAATGAGTACGCTGAAGTCAATCAGCCTGTTCTCAAGATTTCCAGGAGTCACAGCAGTACGCTCCGCCAAATCGAAGATCGACGATCTGCAATCGAGTAATCCCTGTTGCGAGGCCCGCTGTCCGCCGGGCCGTGGCCTGCAGGACCGGCAAGAGGTGTGCCATGGGCCATATTGCTTTGGTACGGGCAAGAATCAGCAAGCAATGATCGAGCGGAGGGAACATACTGTTCTGTTGAAAGGGAGTGAATCTGGAGAGATCGTTCAACCGCAGCCGATGGGTTTCTGTTTGACGGAGGGAGGAAATTCCTGCAGGTTGTTGGCAATGCAAAGGGAGGCCCTGAGGCCCGGAGTTTCAGGCGGAGCCCGCAGAAGAGGGCAGGTGAGATGGATGACTCGATAAGGAGAGCGAACGTGCCGAGCGCAAAAAAGATGATGGAAGAGTTGAAGAATTTTGATACGCCGTCGATTACGAATGTTGTTGCCACCTATCCCGGGCACAAGCTCTGCCTGGGGCTCTACAACCCGTGGACGGAGAATTGGTATACGGACAATACGATCCGGTGCATGTATCCAGAGATGGGGCGCACGGTGGGGTTCGCCGTGACGTGTACCTACGCCCTCCCTGATCCCAACTTTCCAGGGATTTCGTTTATGGAGGTGATCGACGCTCTGGACGCATCGCCGAAGCCGACGGTGTTTGTGTTCGAGCAGAAGTTCCCACCGGAGCTGGCGAACAAGGTGGGGTTGTCGGGCGGGAATATGACGACGGCGATGAAGGCTGTGGGCTGCGTGGGGGCGGTGTCGAATGGACCGTCGCGGGATATTGACGAGATTCGAGGGATGGGCTTTCAGTACTTGTTGAGCGGTATTTCACCCGGGCATGGGCCGCAGGCGATTCAGGCGGTGAATGTGCCGGTGTCGGTGGCCGGGATGGACGTGGCGCCGGGCGAGATCATCCACATGGATGAGAACGGCGCGGTGAAGTTTCCGGCGGACAAGCTGGAGGCGGTGCTGATGAACGTAAAGAAGCTGCAGAAGGAGGAGGAGAAACGGATGGGGGCCTTGAAGAAGGCGAAGAACGCCAAGGAGGTTCGGGCGATTTTTGGGGGGAAGGGGTACGCGGCGAAGAAATAGAAGGTGGGGAAAGAAAGGGCGGGGACTGGGGACTGGGGAAGGCGTAGACCGATGAAAGATTCGTGGAGTAATTTCAATCGGACCTTTCGGGTGTTTCGAGGTCGAGGTTGGTGGAGTTGAGGAGCTTCTCACCATTGAAGGAGGCGCTTCGATGAAAAAGATCGTGTACGTCATGCTGACATTTGTCGTTGCAGGGATGGTTGGCTGCGCCGACGTGCAGAGCCCCGTCGACTTCAAGACGTCGGAACAGGTTCCACCGCCGGCGTTGACCAAGAAGGGCGGTGTTCCGGCGAGCAGCACGTGTACGACCATTCAGGATGGGGTGCTGACCTACTCAGCAGGCCACTATCTCGCAGGAGCGCCGATCTCCACGGGCTACGACCCCTTTGGTTACAACTATCAGGGCCACGCATTCCAGGGCTCCTACGTGAACGTTTACCTCGGTGGGGACGGCTATCCGCCGTACGAGGGGGATGACGACGCGTACCTCGCCGCGAATCCCGGCGCCGCCGCCCACTGGGCCTGGGTCTACCGCGACGTGACGCTGGCAATGAAGTGGAGTGATACCTGGCTGGCCCTTACGGACTGTGACGCCGATGGCCTGCTCGATCGTCATCTTGGCACTCCGGGCTACATCGGGTCGGGAGCGTGGGTTACGAATCATATGAAGGGCGGGGAAAAGAAGGACAGCTGGACGTATTTCGTCAAGATCGTGGCTGTTCCTTCTGACGCGACTGCAGCAGGTGGGGTGTGGAGCACTTCTGATGGAACGGAAATCGGCCCCATTATCTGGGGTGAATTTGCGATCCTCCAGGAGGTTGAGAGCGCCGGTGGAGTGACGTACGCAAGTCCGTCGGGGCCCGGATTGGGGAAGTGGTGACAGCGGGGGGAGAGGCGGGGGAATAAGGAGCGGGGACTGGGGACTGGGGGCAGAACAAGGCGTGAAAACCAGGGATTGAGAAAACAAGAGGCCTCGTCGGAGTGATTCGACGGGGCCTTCTGTTTTGGGGGAAGTCTGTGGTGCACAGGCACTACAATGGAGATCACCGAGGATTTGTGCGATGGGTCCTATCCGTTAGGGAGATTTTCGAAGAGGTTTTCGAGGAGGTCGCACGTGGAGGAGA
>Ga0114996_10000522_pt1 | contig 53547 bp, 48 predicted proteins | sample ArcticOcean_MG_C_4_FD_87039 | JGI IMG/M metagenome (GOLD analysis project Ga0114996, IMG submission 87039) | Marine microbial communities from western Arctic Ocean - ArcticOcean_MG_CB4_134 | ecosystem: Environmental > Aquatic > Marine > Oceanic | place: Arctic Ocean: Canada Basin | collected...
ACGCTCTCGGTGCACTTTTCTTGGGACTGGGGGGGGGTTCAATCTACCCTAGGCGTCTCTGTGATGATGCTCGCGCCGCAACCGATCCGTGCTGTGGATGGTGTGGCGGCGAATGTGGTGGCGGCTCCGCTTCTCACCGAGGATGAAGACCCGGGTGTGATGCGCATCGAAACCGGTGTCGGGATTCCCCTGGGGGGTTGGCCGGTGTTGATCGACGAGGGGGGCCAAGTGCCTCATGTCGTGCTCATGCAGGCGAATCAGACCTCTCGATACGAGTTGGTGGATTGTCGGGACGTCTGGGTGTCCACCCCGCGCTCGCTTTCTGCTGAGGGTGTGGATCATGCGGGCTCGCTCACCTATGAGTTGGACAAGGTCACCCTGTGGGTCTTGAATCTTGAAGGGGGTGAGTTCATTCTCGACGAAAGTGAAGAGCTCATGTTCTGGCAGGGTCCAGGTGGTGAGACTGTGGCGTTGTCGATCGCGGATGTGGAACGGGCCTACTTCATCCCGGGACCGGATTGCGGAATCGTCGAGGTGATTGGGCCGACTGAACCCGTGAAGGAGGGGGGAGTCGGGGGTGAGGTGCCGAACCGGAACCTGATCATGTTGGGGGGATTCCTCCTCGCCCTGGTTGTGACCCTCTTGTTGGCCCGTGGCCGGGGGCAGGAAGAAGAGGAGGAGGGTGTGCCAGATCCGTTCGTTCAGGTGAATATTGAGATTGAGGATGAGTGATTCTCGTTCCAATTAGGGTCCGGTTGGCGAGTTGTATTCAGGTCAACCTTCAAACCTGCGACTGTTGTGGGCATGACCGGCGCCGCGAGCGTCAGGTGAAGACAGATGGGTGACAGACTGTATCTCGGAATTGACCTCGGCACATTCCAGTCGACGATTGCGGCGAGCAATGGGCAGGGAGAAACGGTCGAGACGATCGTCGGTAAACCGAAGGATCCAATCGCGCGTAATTTCCTCAAGCGGGACACGCTGTTCGGTGCGGACGCACTGAAAAATAAATTGGCGTGTAATCTGTATCGTCCTCTAGCCGCCGGTGTGGCTCAGGATGATGAGAACAATCTGGCTGCGGCCAAGGCCTTCGTCACGCACCTGGTCGAGAGTGTGGACCCTGAGGAATTCGACGAGGTCTACGGTGTCATCTGCTCGCCCTCACATATTTCGTTCGTCGATAAGAGTAATCTTGTCTCGATTCTGCGCGGTCAGGTCAATGCGATCATGGTCGTCTCCGAACCTTTCGCGGTCGCCTTTGGCCTCGAGGAAATCGGTGGAAGCATCGTTGTCGACGTCGGTGCGGGCACGGTCGACGTGGCGCGTGTGTATGGTACATTCCCGAATGAGGATGACGAGACCTCACTCGAGACCGCAGGCGATTGGATTGATGAGGAACTCAAGTCAATGGTCGAGAAGAAATACACTGGTGCACAGTTGACCAAGGATATGGTTCGTCTGTGGAAGGAATCCGGTTCCTACATCGGTGATGATCGTGAGATGATCGTCGAACTCAGCGTCGGTGGAAAGAAGCAGGTCGTCGACGTCGGCGATCTGGTCGGCATCGCCTGCACCAACCTCGTGCCCCATGTGGTCAACGCGATCAAGGGCATCATCGCCGGTGCAGATCCTGAATACCAGCCTATCATGCGCAACAACATCATCCTCTCCGGTGGCGGTTCGCTCATCGAAGGCCTGGCGGATGCGGTCGCAGAAGGCCTCGCCGACATCGGCGATGTCAGTGTCTGGTGTGCAGAAGACCCAATCACCAAGGTCGCAACGGGCGCTCTGGCTCTGGCCGAGGCGATGCCGGACGACCAATATACCTCGATTAACTGAGTGTTTGACCATCCCCCGGGACCCTATAAGGGTCCGAAGAAGCGTTCAAGCCGCCCCTTCTCAAGGTGAAGGTTCAAGAATAGAACAGTGGCGATAGGGTTTGATTGACCATGTCGACCTCTTCTATGGATGGGACAGAGAGCGTGGACCGCGCAGCCCTTGCCGGGATGCTGAGGGGCTACGGATCGGACCAGTTGGTGGATGAGGTGCTGTCCGCCTGGGATGAACTCTCCACAAAGAATGGCGAAATCGCCTCGACCAAACAGCGCAACCGTGTGTTGGAGCTGGATCTGGCCGAACGAGAGGATTTCGGCGCGCCCGAAAAAGAGCGCATGGCGCGGCTCGAGGAAGAGACGCGAGAGAAGGAGACTCAGATTATCCATCTTGAACGGATGTTGGATGATTCTCGTACCGAAGCCGAGTCGCTGGCAACCTCAGTCAATAAGACTCATCTGGACCAAATGGAGGGGGATAACACCCGCCTCACCAGTCTTTGTGATAATCAAGGTGACGTGATCACGGAGATGGAGAGTAAAATCGACCAGTTGGTCGACGCGCTCGAAAAGGCGGCGGAAGCGGGCCTGACCAGCATCACCGCGGATGAGGTCCGCATGCTCAACCGGGAACTCGAAACATCCCATCGGAAAATCGAATCCGGCGAAGCCGAACATGAGGCGCTCGCAAGTGAGCGAGAGCGTCTGCGCGAGATGGTCGAACAGGTTCGTGGCCTGCTTGAGCAACGCGACCTTCGCATCAAGGAGATGGAGGGGCAGATGCAGCGTGTCATGGAGGGCCCTCGCTCCATTAGTGCGGAACATGATTATCTGGTCGAGCAGATCGAGGAATTGAAACGTCGCTTGCTCGAGCGGAATCGTGAGTATGAGGCGCTGCGCCGACGTGAGCGTCGCCTGCATCGCGACGTCTTTGAGCGTGATGAGCGAATCGCTCAGATGCAGCTCACCATGCAGGATATCGAGGGTGGACTCACCGATCGTTCTGCCGAACTCAAGGCACTCGAGGATATGCACGAACGTGCTCTGGCTGAAGTTGACGCCCTCAAGCGCAGTGAACGGACCCGTGAGGTGGTCGGTGCCGCATTCCAGGATTCGCTCGGTGTGCTCCGCTCCCATGAACAGATGCAGGCGCGCAAGGAGGCGCTCGGCATCGAGGATGATATGTCGATTCCCGAACCGGATCCCGTGCCCCAGCCAGGTGGAACGGCTCCACCTACCCTCATCGATATCGATGATGATCCGGAGTGATGGATCTCAATTATATCACAGAGATATCGATTAGGAAATATATCCCACTGGCGGCCAGGAGGGAGCCTAGAATCATCCCTACTAGCATCCCTTTGGCCTTCTTGGTCAGCCCTTCTCTATTTGCATTGGACATCAACACGAGCCACCCTGAACACAATATGATTGACATTAGAAGCCCGGCGAAAGGAAATGCGAAGGAATCCGCACCTTGATCCTCTGAATACGTTGCCGAAATGTAGGAGCTTGTTCCTGTAGAGTCCGAGGCACTTGTTGAGAATCTAGTATTGTTGTTCAATCGGAACTCTCCTTCACCCGTTTCAAAATCAATGAAGCCCACACTCTCTCTTGTCTCTGCACGAATATTCTTGGAAGGGCAATTGTTGTTTCTCTCAGATGAATAAAGTGCGTCAAAACTCTGGTCCACTCCAACTCTGATCATTACATCGAATCTGCAAGTCTCGAACTCTGAGGTGTTTACTGGGAAAGTGAACTCAGTGATTATACCATCACTGATGATGGGTTCTCCTGTGAACTCAATTTCTGGTAAGTGTCCATCCCTCCTTCTTTGTTCAATGATACTTGTGGTTATTTCCGTGCCGTTGGGTGGTGCTTGTTGTAAGATGATGGTTACGCTTGCATTTTCCCATGGATATGTGTTGTTGAAATAGCCCAAATTCATTTGGTAGGTTGCCTCGATATTACCTTGACAATCAGTGGCCGCCCACCATATACTTGGGTTTGTGTTGATACCCAGCGCACACTTTTCGATTGGTGCATCTGGTAGGGTGAAGGTGCCGTTGGTGTGAGTATCGTCCGTCCATGAAATCTCTATATATATTCCTTCATGGAATGTTGTGTCGGAGATATTACTGATGGTCCCAACGACAAGAATGGATATTAGCACTACGAATATCAAGGATACTTTCATTCCACTCACTGTGGTTCCTTTGTCTGGTTGAAACTCCTGTAACCCACTCAATGATGGCACTTGACCTGAAAGAGAGTCATGTGGGTGGATCTCTTGTTGCTGCATTTGTGCAGTGGTCGATACCTCTGCAGCATCACTCATGGAATCTGAAGGGGTTGCGTCGCCCCCCCATGGGCTCGACGCCTCGTGGCCTGTGGGTTGAGACACACGACTGCATGGGCTCTGCTCCTTGAAGGTGTTTCAGTCCAATCACGATTTCATTTCTTCAATGAATGATTGGAGAGTTGTCTGTAGCTCATGGGCGTCTGCGAATTCTTCTGCCAGGTTGCCTGTGACAATCCAATCGGCGCCCGCGTCGATTGCTCGCTTGGCCGTGGCGCCGTCACGGATTCCACCCCCGACCAGTAGGATCAGGGAATCGCTGGCTTTCCGGGCCGCCTGAATTAGATTTGAGTGGACGGGTGTGTGGGCCCCGCTGCCCGCCTCGAGATAGAGAATCGCGAAGCCATAGGATTCCGCACACATCGCATAGGCGGCGACTAGGTCGGTCTGATTCGCTTCAATCAGGTTCGCTTCTCCAACCTCTCCGGCCGTGCCTCCAGGTGCACATATCACATATCCCATCGGCATCGGCTCGACCCCGGCCTCCTTGATGAAAGGGGCGCCACGGACCTGTTCACCGATCAGGAACTCGCGATTTCGGCTGTTCATGAGCATCATGAAGGTGATCGCGTCGGCCGCATCAGACAATGCGGATGCGCCCTGTGGGAAGAGCACCACAGGAACCTCCCAATCCGATTCGGAGAGTCCCGCGTCCTGGCTGGCATTCCATTTGCACAATTCGAGCGCCTCTTGGATCGCGACCACTGTCGGGTGGACGTTGTCCTCATCCGTGTTCGAGGAACCACCGACGAATATCAGACGGCTGCCCGCGGCGACCGCTGCGACACAGCGTTGAGCTGCGATATCTGGGCTCGCATCGTCCGGGTCGATGAGAATCACGTGGCCCGCGCCCGCATGGTCGCGTACGTGGCTGATGACATCGGGGTGCGCAGAGGGGCGCATGACCCGGCCCAGACGACTCATGCCTTTTGCTGTGACGCCAGAATGATGCCGCGGCCGATCGAAGAATCAACGCTGGCCTCATCCCCGGCGAAGGTGCCTGAAAATCGTTCAAGCCACCCCCCTTTCACCTCTGGAATTGGGCCTTGGAACCAGCATTCCACAGTCCCATCGCCACGATGGGCAATCAAATCAGCTGCCGGTTCCCGGCCAGATAACGTCACTCCTCCTTCCCATCGTTGTGCAGCCGGCGCTCGCCGGGTGTCGATAATCCGGTCATGGCCATCAGAATGGTCTGATGCTCGGGTCTTGAGTTGGATCTCAACTCCGGCTGCGGCCAGACGCTGCGCCATCGATTTGGCCAACCAGGGTCGTCTGCAGCCGGTGGGGGTCAGTTGGATGTGCTCGGAATGATGACCGAATGATTGTGGATTAAGAACAAGTCCGGGTCGATCTTGTGGGTGGCCTATCTCAGCACGAATCTCGACCAGGGTGACCTCCGCACCTGTATCCACCAAGGTCGAGGCACAGCTCAGACCGGAGAGCCCTGCTCCGATCACAAGAACCCGCATCAGGCCGCCCCCGGCACAATATCGAGTGCAAAGACCGGGCAGGCGGGTAGACAATGCTCACAATGGGTGCATGTCGGCTCATGAACGATCACAAGTAAACCCTCGAGATGTAATGCATCGACGGGGCATAGCGCGATGCAGGCCGCGCAGCCATAGCAGCGGTCGTCGTCGACGACGAATACCTGCCCCTCACGCCGCGCCACGAGCCGACCACTCCTCCTTCCGCTTCAATCCCTTCGCCCGAACCAGGTCTTGTAAGAATGCATAATGATGCCAAGCCCCCAGATCAGGATGGGCCATCGAGCCCAACCCAACGAATTATCAGGTACCCAATCCATCAACCCGAGAATCAAGCTGATGGAAAGCCAGATCGCAACATGCTGAATCCAGACACCAAGAGACGCCTCGTCAATCGATGACTTTTGTCTCGAGCTTCCGCTGAGGAGGCCTTTCAGTGGGGAAAGATTAGGCAGAGGTATCGCACAATTCGGGCAAACAATCCATTCTGGATCAATATCCGCACCACAATCAGGACATCCCGACATTAAGCCACCCACCCCCCTGTTTCCACTGGAGCGATATGAATTGGTGGGGGAGACTCTGTAAAACATCGTCTCCCAATTGAAGGACCTACTGCTGTTCAAGGAAGGGGTGGCTGTGGTGTATAGTGGTTGGTTGATGATTGGGGCCCGCGGGCCGTTTCCAGTGGAAGGATTTCGAAGTTCGAGTGGAAAGCAGGGGGCCCCCCTATCCCGAACCTTCATCCGGCAGGGGTGCACGGTTGGGTCCGATGGTGCTCTACACGCCGGGCAGGACGAGTTCCTACCCAGATGAGCCGATCGAGAAAGGCTTACGCATCCATTTCCTTGGTGGGGGGGGGGAGGTCGGTAACGTCGGCATCGTGCTTGAGGATACAACCGGGACCCGCTTGCTGATTGATTATGGTCTCGCGCCGAGTTCGCCCCCACGTTATCCAGCCGAAGCTCCTCCAGTCGAGGATGCAATCCTCACGCATGCTCACATCGATCACATCGGCATGGCACCTTGGTTGGTCGGGAACCATCAGACTCGATTGCATGGCACTCCCCTGACGGCAACCCTATCCCCACTGATGTGGAAGGACACCTACAAGGTCTCTAAGATCGAGGGATACCCCCTCCCTTGGGATCGCCGGGATGAGGATGAGGCCAAAGAAGCCTGGATTACCCATGCATTCGGCGATTGGGTCGATCAAAATCATTGGAAGTGGAGATTGCACCCCGCAGGCCACGTGCCCGGCGCAGCGATGGTCGAGATTGAGACACCCACGCTGAGAATCCTCCATTCTGGCGATTTAGACACCCGGCCCGGTCCGAATGTCGAGGGCGCGAAGCCGGTCAAATGCGATGTGCTTCTACTCGAAGCCACCTATGCCGGCCGGGACCACCCCGAACGCATCGGCGAGCAAGCCCGTTTTGTGGCCAAGATTGTCGAGGTGGTCGAACGCGGTGGAATGGCAATCGTCCCCGCCTTTGCCAGTGGCCGTGGGCAGGATATTCTCCGCATCCTGTATGATTCGGGCCTAGATTTGGATGTGCATTATGATGGGATGGGGAAAGCGGTATCTCAGAAATGGCTGCAGCACCCTGAATTCCTGCGAGACGCCACCACCTTCGAGGCTGCTTTCCGTTGGTCAAAACGCGTTCAGTCGAGATCCGATCGCAAACGAGCCCTCGAGGCAGACGTCATCGTCACGACCAGCGGAATGCTCGACGGCGGCCCGGCACTCTGGTACCTCAATCGACAGCGCCTGGATGAACGCAGCGCGGTTCTTTTGACCGGGCACCAAGCGGTGGGCAGCGGCGGACGCCAATTGCAGGAGGAAGGCCGCCTCCAGATTCATGGTCATCTCACTGATATCACTTGTGAGGTGGAACGATTCAATCTCTCGAATCATGCGGGCCATACCGAGCTGGTCGCCTTCGCCGAGGCCTGCGCCCCCAAACACGTGATTCTGTTTCATGCCGACCCAGAGATGAGGCCTCTCCTCGCTACCGCACTTGAAGCCAAGGGGATGACCGTCCACTGCCCCAACAATGGAGAAAGCATCATCATCGAATGATGAAATGACCCCCAATCATTGAATATGTGCGTAGGGTGGGGGGGTGTGAGCGTCATGGCGAAGAAGGCAGCCCCAAGCGGTGGAAAGAAGCGCCGCCGCCGGAAGTTGAAACTCACTCTGAAGTCACGGACGATCAAGAAGGGCGAGTCCTATTCCGACGGCGTTGGCTGGTCCCAAGCCGCTGGCGACACAGGTGGCGCCACCGGCCCGGTAGAGCCCCAAGTCATCCGCCACCAATGCACGATGTGCGGCGCAATGAACCAGATTCCCAAACCGAAGCGTACCCTCTACAATGTCGAGTGCGCCAATCCAGACTGTGGTAATGTCGACGAGCAGGGCGCGTTGTGACTACATCACCAATTCGGCAATTCGTTTCAGCGCAGCGATGAGCAAGACGGCGACGAGTAGTCGGCGAATCACCGATTGAGGGGCACTCACCGCACCATATCGTGAGCCGATGAATCCCCCGAGGAGCACTGCGCCGACGAAGGGCAATAGAATGGCATAATCCAAATCCAATTGCCCCGAAGCGGCAGCACCAGCCAACCCCCCTAGTGAATTCACCCAGATGAACAGGGCCGAGGTCGCAGCCGCAGTTTTCGGCGTGGCCCACCTCTTGAGCAGGAGAATGGGGGTGAGGAATATTCCTCCCCCCACACCAATTACGCCACTAGCAAGGCCGATGGCGCCCCCAACCGGCGCAGCGACCCTTGTTTTCGGGAGTGCGACATCGAACGAATCCTCATCACCAATCGAAAACAGACGCCATGCGGCCCACACCAATGCGAAGGAGAGCAGTGTATCATAGATCACCCCCTCCACCAGGATATAACCCCCCAGCACCGCGAATGGAACACTCGCGGCGATGAATGGAATCGTCAGTTTCGGAACATGATGCCCCGCGCGATGGTAATGATAGAAGGCGATTGCAGCGACCACCAGATTCAGCGACCACGCATGCTGCTTGAGCCAAGCCGCCTCCATCATTGCGAAGCTGGACAACGAGAGCACAGCCAGATATCCCGAGCCCCCCCCATGGCCCACACTCGAATACAGCGTCGCGACCACCAGCAACGCGATACAGATCAAGATCAATTCGAGTTGCACATGTGCCCGACAAGACCCATCAGTATCAAGCGCACCGGCACACTCGCTAAGGTGATGGAGTCCTTCGTCACGATTGAACGGGCGTTGGAGATTGTCCGCAGTGTCCCATTGAATAGAGAGGTCGAACAAATATCGTTGGACGAAGCACACAACCGGATTCTGGCTGAAGATCTCATTTCAAAGGTTGACGACCCCCGCTTCGACAACTCGGCGATGGATGGTTGGGCGGTCCGTTCCGAAGATGAACATCGAACTGAAATCGGTACCACAGCAGCGGGCGACCCACCCACCTCGCTCGGGCCAGGTGAAGCGGTCCGCATCATGACTGGCGCACCGATGCCCGAAGGCGCGGATGCGATCATCATGGTCGAGGACGGACTGCAAGGTCAGGCAAGACCACATTTCATTCGCAGGAGAGCAGAGAACCTCGCCGAGGGCGAGGTGGCACTGAACAAAGGCCAGATTATGACTCCCGCAGCGATCTCACTGGCCGCCACCATGGGATACGCGATGATTCCAGTCCAACGAAAGTTGACAGTCACTGTCATCAGCACGGGAGACGAACTCATCCCACCGGGCGAAGAGCTCGGCGAAGGGCAAATCCACGAGTCGAACTCATACGGGCTGTGCGCCCTGCTCGAACGGATTGGTTGCACCGCAATCCGACACCCCGTGGTCGAGGACAGTCTTGAGGGCCTGAGAGACGCACTCAATGGTGTGGATTGCGACATTATCCTGACCAGCGGCGGGGTCAGTATGGGAGAATTCGATCTCGTTCGTAAATTGATGGAGTCCGAAGGCGACCCCCACTTCTGGAAGGTCGCGATGCGGCCGGGGGGGCCCCCCCTTTTCGGCACCTGGAAGGGCACACCTCTGTTCGGCCTGCCCGGCAATCCAGTCAGCAGCCACGTGGTCTTCACCACAATCATCGCACCTTGGCTCTCTCTGACCCCATTGACTCGAAAGGTGAGAGTCCGCCTGCTGGATGACGTCAAAGGTGCGCCGCGCAAGGTATGCCTCAGGCGAATCCAGATCCAGACTGAAGGCGATGAATTGGTTGCGAGTATCCACACCCACCAAGGTAGTGGCAACATCCACTCAATGGTCGCCCACAACGGCCTGACCCTACTCGCACCTGACGAGAATGCGACATCAGGGGACCTCGTCGATGCCCTGTGGCTTCTCTAGAGTGAGTTGAAGAACAGCCACTCGCACGCTGGGAGCGATGTCGACGGACGAGGGTTGGATCGTGGTGCGCGGGGCGCGCACGCACAATCTGCAGGATATCGATGTGGAGATTCCCCGCGGGAAGTTCATCGTCGTATCCGGCGTATCCGGTTCTGGCAAGAGCAGCCTTGCCTTCGACACACTCTATGCGGAGGGCCAACGGCGCTATGTGGAGTCCCTTTCGAGCTATGCTCGCCAATTCCTCGGCCAGATGAAGAAGCCGGATTGTGACAGCATCGAAGGATTGTCCCCGGCAATCAGCATCGATCAGAAGCAGGGCAGCCACAACCCGCGATCGACGGTATCGACTGTGACTGAGATCATGGATCACCTGCGATTGTTGTGGGCAAGAATAGGGCAGCCACACTGCCCGGAATGCGGCGATGAGGTCGCGCGGCGCACCGTTCAGGAAATCGTCGATGATGTGATGTGGTATTTCGAAGGGCATGGCATCCACATCTGGTCACCAGTCATCCGCAATCGTAAGGGCTCCCATGCCGACCTGTTCGCCTCATTGGCCGAACAGGGTTATCTCTCAGGGCGGGTCAATGGCCGTGATGCCGAGTTCGAAACCCCTCCTGAGTTGGAGAAGAATCTGCGCCACGACATCGATGTACGAATCGATCGGCTGCGGCTGACCCGAACGAATCGCCAACGCCTGACCGAAGCGATCGAATCCGCCCTTCGCCTAGGTGGGGGCAGCCTTGCCATCGAATCCTTCCAAGTCCCGGAAGAGGACGTGGAACTGTCTGAGGGATCGCGTGCCAGAGATACCACCAAAGGCACGACCACACCATATTCAGAGGAGTTTGCCTGCCCAGTTCACGGGGCCTTCTTACCCGAGATGAGCCCGCGAATATTCTCATTCAACAATCCACTCGGCGCCTGCCCGGACTGCCAAGGTCTCGGCGTTCAGCACCGCTTCTCGCACGACCTGTGCATCGATGAGAAGGCGAGTGTGGATCAGGGCTGTGTCTATCCCTTCCGCACCTCGATGATGTCAGGGTGGTACAAGTCATTGATGCGCCAGACCTGTGCGCACTATGACATCGACATCCACACCTCTTTTGGAGAATTGGGGGAAGATGCACGCGACATCCTGTTATTCGGCACCGGATCGACTTCGATTCAGTATGAATTCAACAGTAAGAAGGGCTCTTCTTACCAGATGTACCGCCCTTGGGAAGGTGTGTTCGCACGTCTTGAACGCACTTTCACTGAGACCTCCTCTGAGGGCACACGCAACCGCCTGCTCTCACACATGACTGACGAGCCGTGCATGGCTTGCACTGGTGCCAAACTCAACCCTGCGGTGCGTGGTGTTGTTGTCGGCGGGGTGAACCTGCCACAATTCAATGGCGGCAGCGTTCTCGACGCACTAACCATCGTTCAGATTTGGCAGACTGGAACCATCGATTCCGACTTCTGGAACAAGATCGACCGCACGGCACCCGAAGTAGGCAGTGCTCGGGCATTGGACGAACGTGAGATGTTCATCGGTCGCGAGGTCATCAAAGAGGTCGAGAATCGCCTGCGCTTCCTCGCCCGGGTCGGCCTGGATTATCTGACCCTGGATCGTAGAGCGAACACACTGTCGGGCGGCGAGAGCCAGCGTATTCGTTTGGCCACGCAGATTGGCACTCGATTGACTGGAGTGATGTATGTGCTCGACGAGCCGAGCATCGGCCTACACAGTCGAGACAATGGGCAGTTGCTCTCAACCCTACGCGAACTGTGCGACCTTGGCAATACCCTGATCGTGGTCGAGCACGATGAGGCCACCCTTCGCCAGGCCGACTGGTTGGTTGACATTGGGCCGGGTGCGGGCAAGGAGGGCGGTCGCATCATCTCAAGTGGGTCCTTGGAGAACCTGCTTTCCTCCGAGGAGAGCGTGACCGGTGCCTACCTCTCAGGCAGGCGAAGCATCGCCGTGCCCGAGGAGCGCGTGCCACCGAACGGACACAACCTCGTATTGCGCGGCGCTCGACTCAACAACCTCCAGGATATCGATGTCGAGATCCCACTCGGTTGTATGGTCGCAGTCACTGGCGTCTCAGGTTCGGGAAAGAGCAGTCTGGTGACCGGCACACTGGCCCCCGCGTTGCTTCGAGACCTCAATGGCGCAGAGGCTAGCCCCGGGCCACTGCGCAGCATCTCTGGACATGATGAATTAGACAAGACGATCGTCATCGACCAGGCACCGATTGGCCGCACACCCCGCTCGAACCCAGCCACGTACACTGGGGTGTTCACACCGATTCGTGCACTGTTCTCCGAGACCGCTCTGGCCCGTGAACGCGGATACGCCCCAGGTCACTTCTCATTCAATGTCAAAGGTGGGCGTTGTGAAGCCTGCAAAGGCGGCGGCTCGATCAAACTTGAGATGAATTTCCTACCTGATGTCTGGGTGACTTGTGAGATTTGCAAGGGCGCGCGCTATACCCGTGAGACCCTGGAGGTTGCCTGGAAGGGACGAACGATTGCCGATGTGCTCGGCATGAGCGTGTCCGAAGCTTGTGCTTTCTTCGCCAACCAGCGCAAAATCCACCGCATCCTGAAGACCGTCGAGGACGTAGGCCTTGGCTACATCCGTCTCGGCCAACCCGCAACCACTCTCTCAGGCGGCGAGGCTCAGCGCGTCAAACTGGCTACTGAATTGCATCGCCCGGCCCACCGACCGACCGTCTACATCCTCGACGAGCCTACCACTGGATTGTCGATGGCGGATGTCGACCAACTCATCCGAGTGCTGCAACGGATCCGTGACAATGGACATACTGTGATTGTCATCGAACACAATCTGGACGTCGTGAAATGTTGTGACTGGGTCATCGATCTAGGTCCCGAGGGTGGCGATGAGGGGGGCTTGGTGGTCGCGGAAGGAACGCCCGAACAGGTCGCCCTCAATCCTGACAGCCATACTGGAACCTATCTCACTGCACATCTCGAACAGCGATGAATGATGGCCGGTTGGTTCAATACCGGCCGGCAAGGGCCGCCTCCCCATAGGGGGGAGGCGCATGGATAACACTCCGGTTCACTTGGTCGAGGTCACCCCACTCGAACTACCGGGAATGCAGGATACGCGTGGTGAGAGCGTGCGCAGCATGTTGGCTGCGGATTACGACGTATCGATTGGCCGAATCCGCTCGATCAGCGGGTATCAGGTCAAGGCGAACCTTTCCGCTACCGAGCTGCTGCAGAGCCTACAGGATCTGTTCACCGACCCCATCATCGAGCACGGCACCATCAACCAAAGCCTGCTCGACGACCCGACCTTCTTTCCCGATGCGCCCGACCTTGCCATCATGATTGGATTCAAACCCGGCGTCACCGATAACGCCGCTCAGGCTGCACTCGATGGATTGTGCACATTATTCCCCAGTCAATCAGGTACTGCTGAGGTTGCAACCACCATGACCTACCTGTTCTGGGATTTGCCCGAGGATCTGGATGGGGTATGGCTGGCCAAGAAACTCCACAATCCCATGATCGAGCGCGCTGCGCTGGCCACACCTGAGCATTGTTCAGCGGCGACTTGGCCTCAACTACCCTATCCTGAGCGCCCACCGATCGCATTCGAACCCCCAAAGATGGTCGATCTCGAGGTCGATGATGTGGAACTCATCAAAATATCTGAAACCGGTCTTCTCGCCCTCAATCTCGAGGAGATGCAAGCCATTCAGGCCCAATATCGCAACCCTGAGATTCAATCGGCCCGCGAGGCTCTCGGCCTGCCGCCGAACGCCCCGACAGATGTCGAACTCGAGTGTTTGGCACAGACCTGGAGCGAACACTGCTCGCACAAGATATTCGCCTCGAAGATCCATCATGTGGACACGGTAACCGGCGAGGACAGCACGGTCGACTCCCTGTTCAAGACCCACATCATGCAGCCGACTCTGGACATGCAGAAGCGTGTTGACTGGTTGTTGTCAATCTTCCATGACAACTCAGGCGTCATCGAATGGACCGAGGACTGGAGCCTGTGCATCAAGGCGGAGACCCACAATTCGCCGAGTGCATTGGATCCCTTCGGCGGCGCGATGACCGGCATCGTCGGTGTCAACCGAGACATCCTCGGCACTGGACTCGGTGCGCGCCCGATCGCCAACATGGATGTGTTCTGCTTCGGCCCACCCGATTTTTCAGGTGAGATTCCCAAGGGGTTGTTCCACCCCTCGCGCGTTCTGCGTGGTGTTCACGCCGGCATCCGTGCGGGCGGCAATGAGTCTGGGATCCCGACCGTCAACGGCGCCATTGTCTTCGATGATCGATACATCGGGAAACCCCTGGTCTATGCGGGCACGGTCGGAATGATGCCACGCGTGTTACCCGATGGGCGCGAGAGTCATGACAAGAGCTCTACGCCCGGCGACATCGTCTACATGCTCGGCGGCAAGGTCGGAAGTGATGGAATCCACGGGGCGACCTTCTCGAGCCTTGAATTGACTGAGGAATCGCCCAGCAGTGCGGTGCAGATTGGCGATCCAATCACGCAGAAGAAGATGGTCGACATGGTGCTAGCGGCCCGTGATGCGGGTTTAATCCGAGTCATCACCGACAATGGTGCGGGTGGATTGTCGAGCAGCGTGGGTGAGATGGCCGAATTGACCGATGGAGCCGAACTCGATCTCGCAGTGGTGCCGCTCAAGCAACCTGGTTTATCTCCCTGGGAAATCCTCGTCTCGGAGAGCCAAGAACGTATGACTGTGGGTGTGGCTGAGGCCGATATACCTGCATTCGAGGCCCTGGCTGAGTTGCACGAGGTCGAGGCGACCCGGGTTGGCATCTTCACCGATTCAGGTGCATTCATCGTTCGCTATGGAGAAGCCACAGTCGCCCATCTACCGATGACCTTCCTGCATGATGGGTGTCCCCAATTGCAACTGGAGTCCGAATGGACCCCCCCCACTCATGAGGACCTCATCTTCCCCGATTCTGACGCCAAGGATATGGGTAGGTTGCTCACCCGGATCATGGCCCGCCCCAACATCGCCTCCAAGGAATGGTGGGTGCGCCAATACGACCACGAGGTGCTTGCTCAGTCTGTGATCAAACCCTTCTGTGGTGTGAATCACGATGCGCCGGGTGATGCTGCGGTGATTGCCCCATTGCACGGCGACACCCGGGGCGCAGTAATTTCCAACGGAATCGTGCCACGTTATTCGGACATCGACACCCATGCGATGGTCGCTGCCAGCATCGACGAAGCGGTTCGCAACGCGGTCTGTGTGGGTGTGAACCTCGACCGCATCGCAGGCCTGGACAACTTCTGCTGGCCCGACCCCGTGGAGAGCGAGAAGACTCCCGACGGGCGCTACAAACTCGCCCAACTCGTGCGCGCCAACCGTGCATTGGATGAGGTTTGCAGGGCGTACGATTTGCCCTGCATCTCAGGCAAGGATTCGATGAAGAACGACTCGATCCTCGACGGTAAGAAGATCAGCATCCCACCCACCCTCCTGTACTCGCTTCTGGGCGTCCACACCGACGTGCGCAAGGCAATATCCTCGGATTTCAAGGAGGTTGGCGACCACATTTTCCTACTCGGCGAGACCCACGCCGAGCTCGGCGCGAGCGAACTCGCCTTCATGCTGCGCGACGAGACCGGCGGTGGCATCGGCAACGACGTGCCTCTCATCGATGCCGAGCGCAACATGGCGATGTATCGCGCTCTGACCACCGCGATGGACGCCGGGCTGGTCCGCAGCGCTCACGACTGCTCGGATGGCGGCCTCGCTCCCGCGCTGGCCGAGTGCTGCTTCGGGATGGACGGAGCCACCACGATCGACCTGACAGAACTCAGCGATATCGATGTCTGGAGCGCTCTGTTCAGTGAATCCCTCGGCCGCATCATCGTCTCCGCCAAACCCGAAGACAGCGCAACTTTCCAGACCGCGATGAAGGGCCATGCCTGCTTCGCCCTCGGCGAAGTGGACGACAAGAAGACCCTACAATTCACCCATGGCGGCGAAACGGTGTGCAAGGTCAAACTCGCAACACTGCTCACCGCCTGGAAGGACACCCTCCACATGGGAGGTGAGGACTGATGGCAGACGACGTCCGCGTCGCCGTACTCTACGGCTTCGGTATCAACTGCGACCACGAGACCAAGGCCGTGTTCGAGATGGCGGGGGCGTATTCGGAACGCATCCACGTCAACGAATTGGTCAACGGCTCCAAGGATCTCGCAGACTACCACATCCTGGCCGTCCCGGGCGGATTCTCCTTCGGAGATCACCTCGGTAGTGGCCGTTTGCTAGGCAACCGGCTGCGCTTCAGTATCCGCGACATGATGCGTGATTTCGTCAAGGCTGGAAAATTGGTTATCGGCATATGCAATGGCTTCCAGGTGCTGGTCAAGATGGGGCTGCTACCCGGTGACGAGGAAGTCGAACTCAAACAGACGGCAAGCCTCACCCTCAATGACACAGGACATTACGAAGATCGCTGGGTTACCCTCGAATTCGATGCTGAGAGTCCATGCGTATGGACTCAGGGTTTGACACGGATCCGCGTACCCGTTCGCCACGGCGAAGGAAAATTCGTCACGACAACCGATGCAAACCTGGACGACTGGGCTGAAAACGGCCAACTCGTCGTTCGCTACGTCGACCCCGACACAGATTATCCCTCTGCGGGCGACGAGGCACTCGAGTTCCCTATCTGTCCCAACGCCAGCATGCGTAACATCGCCGGCGTGTGCGACCCGACCGGGCGTGTGTTTGGATTGATGCCTCACCCCGAAGCCAACCACAGCACTTGGCTCGGTGCGACATGGACGCGCGAGAACATCGAGCACGGCGAAGGCGAGGGAATGGCAATCTTCCACAATGCCGTCGCCTTCGCGCGAGACAACCTCTGATTAATCATCGAGGATATCGTCGAGTTCATCGACGGCCTTCTTCCACTTGGCGCGCTTCTTCTCACGTTGAGCGACGTGGACATCGGCGAGCAGATCCTTGAGGTCTTCAGGCGCATCCCGCACCGCTTGGTTGGCTGCGACCCGGTCGGTCATACCCGTGTCCTCACCCAGACGATCTGAGCGATCGACCCCCTCAATCTCACGACTCGGAATGGTTCGCTTACCTGTGTGAACGGGCTGACCTTCCTCCATATCATCCACCAGCGCTCGCGCCCGGCGCGCATCCGGTGGTTGTTCCACCCAATGATTCCGATTGGCCATGTCTCGAATCAGGCTCCCCTTGGGTCGGGCCCGTGCCGCAGCGAACAGGGCCTCAATCTCCTTCTGGGTCGGCGGCGTGCGCGGACCTTCGTGTTCAGCGAGCAGCTGTACGTAGCCACGCAGCACTTGACCGTGAACCCCACCCTGGTCGTGGCGCTCCGGCGCACTCACCATGGCGAGCAGTTCACCACCCCAGCGCGCCACCCCATCATCCCCGCGCGCGATGCGCTCGCGAACTTTCTCGTGGCGAGTGATGCAGGCTTTGCATCGTGATGAGCCCGCCTCGTCCGGCGCATCGCACATCAGACAGCAGATGGCGAGACCCATCTCGCTCATCGCGCGCCGAGGAAGCGACATCGCTCACCGACGTCCCCCTCCTCTGCATGAACCATCCCCATCCGCGAACCCTCAAAGGGCCCGGTCCGCTCGCAGGCGTCGTTGCCATGACTGAAGATCGGATTCCGCGCACCGATATGGTCGAAGACGACCCATTCACGCGCACGGCCCAACCGGCGCCCCACGCCTCGGCGCGCGATGATGGCCATTGGCGCCAACCGAGCCCCGGTGTGCGCGTCGTCCAAGTTCAATTCAGTCCCTTCAGCAGAGGGTTCACCCAATCCTACCGACCCGAACCTGTGCTCCACACTGGTTCATTCTGGCATTTCTCACGGGTCGAGCTGAAGGATCTCACAATATCATTGGCTGCCTTCGCATTGGGACTCGCTTTCGTTTTCCACGGCGGTCTTCTCGGTGGCATGCTTTCGGGCGGCCCCTCATTGTTCATCTCGATCCCGATGATGTTCATCCTCGCCGTAATCGCCTTCGGGCCGGCCTTCATCCTGCATGAGTTGGCTCACAAGTTCGTCGCCCGACACTATGGATGTTGGGCGGAGTTCAGGGCCGACCCAGCCGGATTGCGCACCGGTGTGCTGATCGCTTTCTTCATCGGATTCCTGTTCATGGCACCCGGCGCGGTGATGGTCGCAGGCAATGTGAGCCGGGGGCAGAATGGCCGGATCGCGCTGGCGGGACCGTTGTCAAATCTCACCCTCTGGCTGTTCGCATTACCCGCCTTCCTGTGGTTCGGTACAGAAGGAGTCCTTGGCACAATCATCTATCTGTGGATGCTGGCCAATGCGATTCTCGGTGCATTCAATATGCTGCCCTTCGGACCACTGGATGGCAAGAAAATCAAAACATGGTCCGAGCCGGTGTTCTGGACCTTCCTCTCAATCTTCATCCTGATTGTCTATGTGACGATCTTCAATCAGGCCCTCTTGACAAGCCTGGTTTGATCACAGGTAGGAATTCAGCACCGGCTGATGGTCTAGATGCAGGAATATCAGCGTGCCGTACCACGTCATCAAGTCGATTGAATTGACAAGATTCTGTGTACCTGTGCCGTAATCATTCTCCATCCAGTATTCCATCTCTTCAACGGTATCACACGTTTGATGATAACAATCGTAACCATCGACCAATCCCCCGAAACCGACAGTCACGGTCCCAATTTCTTGGAATGAAGCATGATCACTCCGGGCCGTAGTCGCTTCGTTGACGATGACACCCGGCTCACCTTTCGCAGCCCAGTCCGCCTTCAATTCTCCATTGAGGACAGCCAATTGTTCTTCGACACCCAACGCATCTCCAGCCAACCACTCAGCCAGATACACCATCTCGGGTTGATTGATGATATTTTCTTCAGTATCTGGACCGATGTAAACACGGAACGGCCAATTTTCTGAACTGGCAGGATACGACCCACCCCCGTTGTTATCGGTTCGGTCGGAAGGTGTTCCATTGCCCGGCCAATTGACCCCACCCATGTCGATATTGATGTAATTGGTAATCGTAATGTCATCCGGCAAGTCATGGACCCAAGCGATGCTACCACGTTTCCCTCCTTCCTCACTACTCCAGAAGCAGAACACAATCCCCCGACGAGTCGGTATGTCGAACAAGGCCTCGGCCATATTCAGATTGACCGACGTCCCGACTGTGTTGTCATATGCACCCACCCGTGTACCATATCCACGAGGGGTTCCAGACGAAGGATCGTTGATTACAACCATTGGGGCGATATCAAAGTGAGAACCAATCACCATCCACTCATCTGGGAATTCATATCCTTGCTTGTAAGCACAGATATTGTATGCTTCGGGGTTGCTCTCGGTATACTGGAATCGGTGATGACGAACATCATCATATCCGTATGACTCGAGTGTAGATTTGACCCAATTGGCCGCATCTTCGTAGGCAGGATTACCCTGGCCGGCCCAGCGATCTAAGTAGCCTTTAGCCAAGTCTACATCCAAAGGTGACAAACTGTCGTCGGTGATGAAAGACAGCGTATCGTAAGTTCGCTTCCCAGCAACCAGTCCTGTACTGTGAGCACCTCCTTCTTCGATAGGCACATTTGCAGCCATCGGTCGAACAATGGAAGCCATACGAATGGCTACTTTGCCACCGGTTTCAGTACTATTTGTCAATTGTAGTAGTTCACTACCATTCTCAGCATCTATTACCTCAACACCCCTTGTTGCATCCATTCCTGTAGCGGCCCATGTGGACCACGAGATGTTTCCCTCACGAATAGGGAAGAAGTCACGTCCGGGCTTGCCCAGAAGAACAGCGAAAGTATCCGCACGCGGTGGAATCAAAATCACGAGGTTGGTTTCTTTGTTTGCACCCAAGTCAAGTACGGTTCCATTCTGAACATATCCTGTTTCGGGTTGAAGCACCAGATAGGGAACAAGCACCCGCATCGCCTTATCGGCATGGAAATGCACACTCTGGAATGTTCCTGCGGTGAGCGGATCGGGAGACACATCGAGGTCCGAATCGGACAAACCCCCATCGTCATCCGACCCGAAGCACCCCTGAATGCTCGCTCCCAACAGGAGGAGAACCAGAACCGGCGAGAGACGAGATTGCCGCATTGAGACTCGCGACCCAAACACTGCTGTTGAATCCACCGCTCACGTGCGCGTAAGCCGCGGAGCGGCTTCACTGATAGAAGATCGAACAACAGGTGAGGCTTCCGTCAGCCGCACGGATGTGAGCCATATCCACAGTTCGTGTTTGGTAACCAGCAGACTGCAGGATACGTTCTGTCTCAGGATAGCCCGCCGAGATAATGAGACGGTCATCTTCGAAACCAATCATATTGGCCGCGTAGGATTCCTCATTCGGCACCCATATCACCTCGACACCATCATCGGTCAGCGGTTTCAGTAGAGCCGAGGTCAGATGGCCCTCTGCGGCGACTAGGACCCCCGGTCTTGGCGAGGAACACACTGTCGTCAGATGGAGCGTGCTCGCCGGGATCTCAAATTCCATCACTCCATAACCACTACGCGCTGCAACCTGACGGAAGAAGGCCGCCCCAGCCTTGTTGGTGCGTGTCGACAACCCGACCAGATAACGATCATCTAAGAACACGACATCTCCACCATCCATCTTCGCATCCTCAGGCATCTCGATGGTGTCGAGATATTCACTGAGAAGCGCTTTGACCGCAACCTGCTCACCCTCCCGGCTGGGATGGCCCATTCGTGGGATTACAGCCACACCATCGACCACAACCGCCGTGTCCTCAACGAAGGCACAATCGGGATGTCCATCGAGTCCGGGAAGGATATCAACTTCGATACCATGTTCGCGCAAGGCGGCCACATAATCGTCGTGAGCAGCTTGGCTTGCACCCACATCGGTCGGACCAGAGCCGAAGAAATTGGCGATTGCATCCTGAAAGTTCGGACTGATGCGGCGAGCGACCGCGCGAGTCCTCTTGCGGCGTGACCAATCCACGACCATCAATCAGAGTCGGATGGAAGCCGCCACATATACCTTCGGAATCCGGAAGAAATTCACCGGATTCAGGTATACCGGAAAGGTAAATCAGGTTTACTTCCCCACACCGGAAATCAAGCCGTATGAGAATTGAAATCACTACACTTCTGCAATTCACAGCGAACCCCACTGAATCCGAGGATGGCTCATACCCACTTTCCTTATCGAAGGCAAGGGCAATGGTCATGGGTGAACGGCCAGGGGTTTCATCTGGAGGGAAGCGATTGTCTGACAATAGGAAATGGCTGAAATACATTCTACTCATCTCCCTCCTCTCACTATCAGTATGGTATGTGGTCTCTGAATTGCTGGAGAATATCGATTGGCTGCGCGCGGAGTTGGAATCACCAGATCAGCGATTCTGGATTGGCTGCATATTGGTCCTCATCCCCTATGTGATCTATCCGATGGTATGGTCACAGATTCTGCGTGGCTGCGGGGCCGAGATGCCGCATGGCCGCGCGGTGAGCATTTGGTGGACCACGAATCTGGCCAAGTACATCCCAGGAAAAGTATGGTTCGTTACAGGACGGGCCTGGGTGGCGAGAAGATGGGGCACACGTCTTGTGATTGAGTCATTCGCATGGGAGTTCACCATCGGGATATCTTCTGCTCTGATTGCGGGAACGGTATTACTGCTTCATGACGGCAGTCCGGTGATTTGGGGTCGGATCGTCCTCCTCCTCGCCATTGCTAGCCTGTTACCATTGGTTTCTCCCGAATTGACACAGCGGCTCATCCGCCACCCAATCCATTGGTTCGGAGGCGGGGACCAACCCTCTGAGATCTCGATGAGCCGAAGCCGATATCTGGGCGCATTATTGCTAATGACCTCAAACTGGTTCGTGTGGGGATTCGCACTCCAACTCATCTGCGCTGGAATAGGTCTGGATGTCCCCTACCTACTCCTAGTCTCCAGTTACAGTCTGGCCTGGGGTATGGGATATGCAACCTTGGTGACCCCCGCCGGCCTTGGGGTCAGAGAGGGGGGGCTCACTTTCCTTCTCGCTTCGTCGACGGTCGCGGGAACCGGCGTTTTAATCGCCATCCTCTCACGCAGTGTTTCGTTGGTGGCCGAACTGGGTCTGTTCGGCATCGGACTTCTCACCGGCGGCCTGACCGCGGGTGAGGAAGAGGAGTGAAACTCACAATTCCTTGCCCAGCATATCCAGCGCGGGGCGCTCGTGGGACCGGTATACGAAAGCCTCGCCAAAGAGTCCGAGCATGAACATCTGAACACCGGTCGTCACCAGCAGGATGGATAGTAAGAGCAGCGGCCGGTCTCCAATCGCGGCCCCGGCAGTATACTTCAGCACGACGAGGTAGCCACCGATCGCCGTCCCTGCAAGGCAGAACACGATGCCGATGCGGCCGAAGAAATGCAGAGGCCTCTCGAGGAAGGAGAGGAGGAATCCCACCGTGAAGAGGTCGAAGATGCCCCGCATGATCCGCTTCGCGCCATATTTGGATGTCCCGTGACGCCTCGGCCTGTGATTCACATCCATCTCAGTGATTAGTGCGCCCTTCATATTGCTCAGAATGGGAACGTAGCGATGCATGTCTCCGTACAGATTGAGACGTCTGGCTAGTTCGGTATCATAGGCCTTGAACCCACAATTCATATCTTTCAATTCCGTTTTCAATATCCATCTTGAAAGTTGGTTATAGACCTTGGAGGGCCACCTCTTCGCAATCCCGTCGCGGCGTTTGTCCCGCTTGCCACAGACAAGATCGAACCCCTCATCCATCTTCTCAAGGAATGCAGGAATCTCAGCGGGGTCATCTTGGAGGTCCCCATCCATCGTGATGCAGACAGGGGCGCGTGCAGCATCGAACCCGATCATCATCGCCGTCGATTTCCCCCAATTCCGCTTGAGCTTGATGACGCGAATGGAATGACAGTCCTGACGTAGCGCCTCGATCTTGCTCAAGGTGGAATCCGTACTGCCATCATCGATGAAGATGGTTTCATGAGATATCCCAGACAGCGCCGCCTCGATCTCATCGACCAATTCAACGACGTTATCCTCTTCATCTTTCACAGGAATGATGAGTGAGACCCGTGGGGCCGACCTCCCACCAACATTTTCACTGATTGAATCAGGCATGGGATCACACTGTCTTCACTGACTCCTGACATTATGTATAAATATCACGATAATCCGCATTTCCATCTGAGAAACGGGGTCGAAGATTGGCGACGAACCCATTGCCACAATCCCTCAAACAGCTTTTCGAAAAGCTGTCTGCAGTCCTCGCCAAGACAGAGAAATGGTCCACACCTCAAGCCCTGACCGCGCTGTTCATTCTCAACATCATCGTGGTCGCCCCGTTGGTTATCGGACACCACATGATTGGCAACCCCGAACGCGAATCATTGTCTGATCTCCACCTGTTTCGAGATCGAGCAGAAACCATCGCCGACGGGGATCTTCTGTATCGGGACACCGACAATGCGACTGTGACCCCCCCGGGCATCAACTACCTGCTCGTGCCGCCATTTCTCCTCGGAGATACTGTGGTCATCTGGGAGCTGTGGTTCGCTTTGTTCACATTCCTCACGGCCGCTGTTCTGTTCTTCATCATCCGCGAGTTCGAGCCCAGTTTGGCACTGATGGGTGCCGGGCTCTACATCACCAACCCATTCTCTTTCTTCACATCGATCGGGATGATTCAGGACGACACCATCATTCCGTTATTCGTCGCTCTCGCCATGCTCTATCTGATCCGCCGCAAGCACACCATATCCGGGACATGGATTGGATTGGGATCCATCGTCAAGATGGTGCCCGCAATCACCGCCCCCCTATTGGTGATCGGCGCATCGAATTCGCGAGAAAGGCTCAAGGTCATTGGTTCAGGACTTGGCGTGGTATTGCTGATTTGCGCACCCTTCCTGATTCTCGCTCCATCGGAATTCATGGCATTTCTCGAATTCTATCTACTCGGCAACGACCCGACAGGGCGGGCGTTGGAAGGCATCTCGATGTGGAGGTTCCTCGGTCTCGCCGGACTCACAGTACCGAATATGGTTAATCTGGCGATGCTGTTGGCTTCACTGTGCACAATCTGGTTCCTCGTGGCCAAGGAGAGTCTGCCCGAGTTGAATGGATTCGCCCTCTCATTCATGGCGTTCTTCATCCTGTATTCAAAATTGCACTATGGGTACCATCTCCTGATGCTGTTGGTGCTCATTCCATGGGCCATCACAGACTGGCGCCATATGACCGCGCTCGTGGGTGCAGGGTGGATTCTGAGAAAGGTCCATCTCGGCTGGCGAGGGCGTTTTGAGATGACGGGCGGCGATGCCGGATTCGCCTTGCTGACTGGATTAGTGGTTCTCTACTGCGCATGGTGGTCCCACCGACTTCTCAAGGGAGAATCCCCATCCGAGATGCTTGAGGGTAAAGACATCGAGCGATTGCGGACCGCAGCAGCACTGGTCTGCCTTCTCGGCTTGTACTATGCGTGGAAAAGCGGCATCGATCGTATTCTCGCGGCGTAGAACCTCCCGCATCAGGATTCAATCTTCAGAATCCCTGATTCGGACCAGAACCATCGTCCATGGAAATACTCCAGGCGATTCGATGACATCGAAATACTGACCAATCCAGCGGATGAATCCTCGCCGACTCCAATGGTTGACATGCTCTGGATCATCACCCCAGCGCCGGATATTCTTGCCCCGGGCAAAGTTCAGACCACGGAAGAAGGGCTCGCGAGGCACACTCAGCAACAGATGTTTCGAACCGACGGCCTTCAACACCTCCACCACCCGCTCGGGTTGGGTGATGTGCTCGATGACCTCCAACATCATCACCAGATCATGCTTCTCTTTGGCCTCGGTCAATTCTAGGATGTCACAGCATCTCAGCGAGACATCCTCTCCCAACCGTTCTTTGGCCTCTACAAGGGCGGCCTCGGACAGATCGACCCCATTGAATTCAGCCTTGATTCCCGCCGCCTTCAGGGCGGCCATGGTATAGCCACCCCCGCAGCCGAGATCGAGAATGGACTCAGGCTTCACCTTCTCAACCATCGCGACTGCCTTGCGATGGAATCGGTTGATCAGCGCACGCTGCAACGGATTCTTCGTTTCGTGCTTCTGCTTGTTCCCAGTGCGCCCTGACAATTGCTCAACCCCAGACCAGTCGAAGCACCGTGGCACTCAACTGAACACATCCGGCCCCCTATCGTCTTTCAACGTTCACCAATGAGATGTAGACCCACTCAGGTTCGAATCCTTCTGCTGATGGTGCAGGGGGCAGGATTTGAACCTGCGAACCACTGAGGACTGGGACCTCATCCCAGCGCCGTTGACCAAGCTTGGCAACCCCTGCAAGGGCAGGCCGGCGACCGACCGCTTTCTTATCAAATCGAGGGTGAGTCAACGTTGCCGCCTCCCTCAAGTAGGAATGGCGCCCCGGCAGGCTCGATGTCAGAGGACAAGATCCCTCTTGGCCGCATGTTCATCGACGATGAGATGCGTGAGGCCGCCCTGCGGGTTCTGGACTCTGGTCACTGGATCAAGGGCCCTGAATCCAAGGGACTCGGTACGGAATGGGCGGCGTACTGCGGCGCACTATCTGGTACCCCCTGCTCGAATGGTTCGGTGGCTCTGATCGCTGCGCTCCGCCTACTCGAGGTTGGGCCTGGCGACGAGGTCATTGTGCCCAGTCACACCTTCATCGCCAGTGCGACCTGCATTGATCAGGTAGGTGCAACGCCGGTGTTCGCCGAGATTGAAGCGGATTACTACACGCTGGACCCCGCGGTATTGGAAGCGGCAATCACCCCAGTGACCAAGGCGATTATCGGTGTCCATCTGTATGGTCAGCCGATGTCTGCGAAGGTGTTCAAGATTGCCGAGCGACACGGGATCCCGATCATCGAGGATTCCGCTCAGGCGCATGGGGCGGAGCTGAATGGCCAGCGTGTTGGTGGCATCGGCGACCTGGCGACATTCTCCTTCTTCCCCTCGAAGAACATGGCCGTGGGTGGCGATGGTGGAGCGATCCTCACCACCCGTGAGGACCTCGCCGACCGCATCAAGCAGGTCGTCGACCACGGCCGCCAGGACAAGTATCGTCACGATTTCCTCGGCAGCAACTTCCGCCTTTCTGAGATTCAGTGTGCAATCGGCCGCGTCCAGCTGAAACATCTGGATGATTGGGTCGCGCGCCGAAACATGATTGCTGCGCGCTATAATGAGGCCTTTGCAGACCTAGACAACATCGTGATTCCTAAGGTTCGCGAAGGTTGTCTGCACGGTTGGCATCAGTACGTCGTGAGGGTGGCGGACAGGAACTCATTCCAAACCCATCTCGAGGCGTGCAACGTGGGTACGGGTGTACACTACCCGATTCCGTGCCACCGCCAACCCCTGTATGCTTCCCACCCACAACACGCTGAGGGTTCACTGCCAATCACCGAAGCGGTATGTGCGGACATCGTCAGCATCCCCGTGATGCCGCTGTTGACCGATGACGAGGTCGATCGGGTCATCACTGCCGTGACCTCGTGGACTGCTTAGAACTCCTCACGCAAGTCAATCCAGGGCTCGCGCGCGAGCGCACCATTGCCGAATCGACCGTCCAGGGTGACCTCGGGCCCGAGCCAGTCCGGCCGGGGATGGGGGTGATTGAACGAGGGCAACTCGATCTCGGCCATCACCAGACCGTGATTCTCTCCCTCGAAGATGTCGACCTCCCATGTGAGCTCATCATCGATTGGAATCAGATGGCGATGTTTGAGCACGTACGGGAATCGGAAGGAGTTGGCCAGCCCCTCGACGCTGTGGGTGGGAACCTCCCATTCCCATTCGACCCGCGCCCCTTCAATCAAGGGGCCCTTGACCGTCACAAATGCTCGATTGCCGACCAAGCGGATCCGGGGGGTGAACTTGGCCTCGAACAGCTCCTCAATACCACGAATATCGACTGCGGACAGACCGGCAACCAGAATTGAATCCTCAAAACAGAGGTTGCCTTTTCGAACCTCGATCTTCCAATGAGGGAGGTAGCATTGCATCATCCTTGCCGGCGCGCCGAGGGGCGGCAGAATGGTGGGATCGAGAATCCTGAACCGCCGTTCGATTTCGAGAGGAGGGGCCTGCATCGTGCCCAACCGAATGCATCTGATTCTTGAGGTCTGCGCCACCGACCGATTCAAGCGAGGGATTCCACCTCATGCATTCCATGGGCGAGCCGCGAATCCACGAGAGCGGTGTGGTCGATGTCGAATTCGGCGAGGACGTGACCCTCGTCAATCCGGTCAATATCTACGGCTGCACCTTGGGCGACGGCGTCTTCGTCGGGCCCTTCGTCGAGATTCAGAAAGGTGTCACAATCGGCGTCCGCACCCGCGTACAGAGCCACGCCTTCATCTGTGAACTCGTCACCATCGGCGAAGACTGTTTCATCGGCCACGGAGCGATGTTCATCAACGACCCGTTTCGAATCGGGGGTCCGGCCCATGGAGATCAGACCCAATGGAAGGAAACCACCATCGGTGATCGGGTCAGCATCGGCACGAATGCGACCATCATGCCGGTCACCATCTGTGATGATGTCGTCATCGGCGCGGGAAGTGTCGTCACCAAGGATATCACAGAATCAGGCACCTATGCGGGCAATCCCGCGCGAAGGATGTAGGCCCTCAGAACGGCAGTGGCTTGTCCAATCGTTCGACCATCTCGACGTATCGGTCGGTGTGTTCAGTCCCGGGGACGTTGATCACGAACTGCCAGTAGCGCCAGGCTGCGACTGCGAGGACGGAGAAGCGGTGCAGGTATGGAAGGGCGGCATGTTCAGCCTCTGTCAATGGCCGTACAGACTGGTATCCGGCCAGCAATGCATCCCACAATTCAGGGACGGGCAAACCATCTTCCCAACCGAATCCAACAAAGGTCGTCACTAGGTCCATGGCAAAGGATTCGACACAGATTTCCTCGAAATCGAGGAGGGCGAGAACCTCTCCCTCCCGCCCGATGACGTTGTCGGGATAGAGGTCTCCATGGATGACGCCAGAGGGAATATCAGCGGGAATCCTCTGCTTGAGAAGGGGCATCTCCTCTTCCAGCATCTGTAGAAATGGCGTCATTGAATCCCCATTCCTTGCCTCCTCAATGAGCCTCTCCCAGAGAACATATCCGATTGCGAAGTCGGTGGGGATGCTGTCGTGCACGGGCACCCCGTGAAGGTGTGCCTGCGCCTTACCGAGCGCGTGCATGGATGCAGAATCCGAGGGCATCCATCCGCCTGCGATATAGGGCATCAGCATCCAAGCCAGACCATTCTTGACGAGCATCCGCCCACCTCCTTCCAGTTGCAACGGCACGGGGGTCAGGACACCATGATCCGCCAACCAACAGGTATGAACGATCAACTGTTCAACTTCCTCTGGGGGCCTCTCATCCCACACTTTCAGAACGAGCTGTGAGTCATCTTTGAGCGTGAGCAGATAATTCGAATTGGCCCAACCACCATCGAGTGGCCGCATCGTTCTCAGGGGAGCCGTTCCAGCAGATGCCAACAGTCGCCCAGCCTCTTCTTCGGTGACATTGGTGTAGGTCATCGAACCACCATCACAGTTTGAGCACATCGCGGATGACACTTCGGAACATGGCGATTGAGCGCCGATGATCGATCACCTTGGCATGTTCTCTGGCCGCTTCACCCAGCACTCCTCGATTATCATAGCAGGTTCTGAGTGCAGCCGTCCACTCGGCGAGATCATCCTTGTTGGACACGATGACACCACCGCGCCCGACCGCTTCGGGCTGAGCACCGATCTCGACCGAGACGCTGGGGATACCGAACAGCCCCGCCTCGTTGATGACCCGGCCCCAAGACCCCGTGCTCTCGACAGTCAGCAGATGGATGTCGCAACGGGTGAAGACCTCCTCCACGGGCGTGTGACCGTGGCAGGTCGCGTTGGGGAATTGAGAGAGGGCCTCGACGTGGGCACCGCCACCATAGATGTCGATGCGCGCCTCTGGCCAGACCTTTGCGAGACGGGGCAGAAGACGGCGATACAGTGCGAGGCCCTTCTCAGGGGTGACACCGACGATGGCGATTCTCGGTACATCCCCATCTTCTCGAGAGTTGCGCTCAGGAAGTGGCGTTCCGAATCGGCCGGCGTAATCCACCGGCAGGGGCACATGGGCAGCGCGTCGGAGTTTGAACACGGATTCAATCTGGCGGAGCAGGCCATTACCCGCACCGCACACGGCGACCGCTTTCTCCAGCGACGCCCGGTACAGCTCGGGATGATCGAACTGAAGTTCATCACGAACGAATGTCATATGGGGGACGCCCGCCTTCCGAAAGGACTCGGCAGCCCCGGCTGACCAGTGCAGTTGTGTGATGCCGAGAAGGCTGTCACCGCTGCGCTTGGCCTCAGCGATATGCGGCGTCAGCCAGCGCTCGAACGCTTTATTCCGCTTGCGGAGATGACGTCGTTGGAAACCGACATTCAGCCTCCCAGTGACCTTGTTTCGCAATCGCCAGGCGAGGCCCGACCACAGACTCTCCACCGGAAGGGCCGCAACGGTCTTCTTGAGGGGGCTGTTCTGAGTCAGATCAGTAGCCTCGCCACGGTCCGAACTCTGGAAGACGTGGATGGACCACCCATCCTCCTCCCGTTGCTCGGGAGTGGGTTCTAGCGGGGTGTAATCAGGTGCATCCTCAGCATAGGGACCGGGCGCAGCGACGCCTTTCAGCAGGGTGGCGAGCGACATCTCCGCCCCACCTGCGGGGGGGTCGAGGTCGCGCAGTGCGACGAGTAGTCGGACGCCCATGACACTGCGTGTTCGCCCTCCCCACATCAAGTCCACCCCGCCCAGCGGCAGCATCATGAATACATCGAGGGTGCGCCGCGACATGGGATGGACGGTCGCGGTGGTCGGCACCGGCTATTGGGGACGCAATCACGTCCGCACCTGGGCCGCACTACGAAGTGAACGGGCAACCGACCGCCTCATCGTCTGTGACGTGGATGAGAATCGGGCCCGAGAGATGGCCAAGGAATTCGATTGTGAATGGCATACGGACGCCCTCACACTTCGCGAGGTATTCGGCATCGACGCGGCGACGATTGCCACACCGACCCCGCAGCACGCACCCCTCGCCATCGCACTGATGGAACAGGGCGTGGATGTGCTGGTGGAGAAACCCCTCGCCATGAATGAGGTCGAGGCGCAGTCGGTTGTCACCTACGCAGCCGCGCACGGCCGCCTGCTCTGTGTGGGCCATCTGTTCCGTCATCACGCCGCCATCCGCAAGGCGGCGGACCTAATCGCGGCCGGCACCCTCGGTGAAGTGCTTCACATCGAGTCCGAGCGACTTTCGGTTCGCGAACCCCGCCCTGACATTGGGGTGATCGCAGCGTTGGCAATCCACGACATGGACATCTGCAAGGATATCCTGGGGGATATTGAACCCGAGACGGTCGATGCGGTGGCGCTTGAAAGTGATGAACAGGGAATCGAGGATCATGCCATCATCCATCTTGGTTTCCCAAATGGTGTATCGGCTCACATTACAGTCTCATGGCGCAGCCGCGTGCGCGGCAAGGTGCGCGAACTGCGAATCATCGGTCGAGATGCCTCACTGCACATCGATTATCTGGACCACTCCGGGCTTTGGATGCACCACCACCCCGACAATGCCCACGGCCGTGAATGGGGAGGCTTCGACGCCGCGCCCCGCGAGCGCGTCGAACTACCCCTCGGCGAGCCCAGCCTGACCGCGGAATTACGCGCCTTCTCGGCCGCCAGCCGCGCGCTGGCGGCAGGCACCCCCCTCGAGGAGATTGAATGCCTCAATTCCGGAGAGGTCGGCGTCGCCGGCATGCGCCTTGTCGAGGCCGCACTTCGCGCGGCGCGCACGGTATGATTCAAGAAGCGACCACCGTTCGCCCAAAACATGGCCTTCAATGTCGCGGAGTTCGTTCTGGCCGACATTTACGATCTGTATGAGGCTGCACTCGGTGCCTCGGCAGCCTGGTGGGTCGGTCACCTAACACTTCTGGGCCTTGCCACACTCGGTATTTGGGCTGCGACGAACTGGGCTGACATTGCCCATGGACTGGAGATCAACGGCATGCGGATCTGGACTGAGATTTTCTTCATCGGCGTGACAGGAGGTCAGATATTGTTGTACATGGACCAGTTCGGGTTCCCCATTTCCGGAGCCTTTCTCACCGCGCTCTCGGTCAGCCTCTACCTTCGTTGGCAGTGGTATCAACTCGAACCACAGAAGGCGTGATTTGAATGGCAACCTTTGGCGACCACCCCCCCCTGCCCGACACCCTCGAGGCTCTGCTTGCGGATGAGATGGTGTCCACCTTGTTCCTGAAGGCGGATTGCCCGCCGCGGGTCAAGGCCGGGCACATCACCGAACTGCGCTTGGATGACTTGGATGTGCCCGCTTGGGACAAGCCGACGCTGGAGTCCTTGGGCGATGAATTGGTCGATGTGGTCAATCAGCATACCCACCGCTCGGATTGCTTCATCGAGATTGAGCGTGAAGGTTGCCGAATCATCCAGGCGGGAGACCTGCGCATCACCTGTGCCTGGCCCCCATTCGCCGATGCTTGGGAAATCACCGTGGTCCGGCCGGTGGCCCACCTGAAACTCTCAGATTACGAACTCGACCCACGCCTGATCAAACGGTTGTCCGACCATCATCGCGGCGTATTCGTCGTCGGCCGACCAGGCTCAGGCAAGACAACCTTCGCTCAGGCCATCGCGGCCTTCCTCGACGAGGAGATTGGCGCGATGGTCAAGACGATGGAGGCGCCCCGCGATCTTCAGGTCCCACAGCGCGTCACCCAATACGCACCGCTTGAAGGGGATCTGGAGAAGACCGCCGAGATCATCTTCCTGGTGCGACCGGATTTCGTCATCTTCGACGAGGTCCGTCGCACTCGCGATTTTGAGATATTCGCCGACGTCCGCCTCGCGGGCGTTGGTCTTCTCGGCGTCACCCACGCCAACAGCGCGTTGGAGGCGGTGCAGCGATTGATTGGCAAGGTCGAACTCGGCATGATCAGTCAGGTGCTCGACACCGTCATCCACATTGAGAAAGGGAGTATTTCCGAGGTGCTCGAACTCAAGATGGTCGTGCGAGCTCCGAGCGGCATGGAATCGGACCTGGCACGACCAGTGATCGAGGTCCGCACCTTCCCCTCGAACAAGATGACCCACGAGATATTCTCCTTCGGCGAACAGATCGTGGTCGTGCCCGTGGATGGCGAGAGGGGCCAGAGCCCCGCCAAGAAACTGGCAGCAGCAGAACTCGCACGTCAGATTCAGCGTTCATCGGGCATTCAGGTCCACCACGTCGAGATGGCTTCGGACACCTCGGCCATCCTCTACGTCGACGATGGCGCAATCGGTGCGGTGGTCGGCTCAGGCGGCTCGGGCATCAAGGCGATGGAGAATGAATTCGGACTCAAATTGAAGGTCAAGGGCGTGGAGGAATTGCCACGCGGTACCAAGCGCATCAGCGGTGGTCGTGACGACACCTGGAACATCCAGGCCGAACGAAGCCGGGGCGGTCGGTCCTGGGAGCAGTCCGGCGGTGCGGACCAACACCGTGGTAAGCGCGGAAAGAGAAGGCGCTGACCCCCTCAAAGGCTTCTTGAAGGCCGCCTAGGTCGACGCGACCATGAGCGACGACGCTGCGGGCAAACCCCCAGTCGTGATTCTGCGCGAAGAGAGCAGCGTCACCAGCGGAACCGCTGTCCAGGATAAGCTCATCGCGGCCGCACGCGTATTCGCAGACCTGTTGCGCCCGACCTATGGCCCGCGCGGACTGGACAAGATGCTGTACAAGACCGACGGCACGACCGCGGTCACCAATGATGGCGCCAAGATCGTTGCCGAATTGATGGTCAAACATCCTGCAGCGAAGATGTTCGTCGCCATGGCTGAAGCTCAGGAGAATGCTTGTGGCGATGGGGTCACAGGCACCCTTCTGATGTGCTCAGAGTTGCTGATTGAAGCCAATCGATTGCTTACCAAGGGCCTTCACCCTCTGACGGTGGTGGCTGGATATGAACGCGCGACCGAAGTCGCATTGCAGACAATCGCTTCACGAGCCCACCCGGTTGAAAGCGATTCACTTCACAGGATTGCGATGACCTCCATGACAGGAAAAGCCGCGGAAGGTTCCGCCGACCTACTCGCAAAACTCGTGGTCGAAGCACTCGAGACAGTTGGTGGAAATACCAAGGATGTCACGATGCACAAGACCGGTAGCGGTGGTTTGGCCGACAGCCGACTGGTGCACGGGATTGTGGTTCGCCGCCGCGTCCTGCTCGACGCTCTTCCCAACCGAATCGAGAATGCGACCGTGACGGTGATCCATGGTGATCTCGCCCTGCGCAAGCAGAAGCGGGATGCCGAGATCGAAATCGAGGCGGTCGAACAGCTCGAAGCCTTCCTCGCAGCCGAGGAGTCAGACCGAGATGATTTGGCCAAGACCCTGCTGGCTTCGGGCGCGAACGTCTTCTTGTGTACGGGTGATGTCGACAAGGGCCTGCTCCACCGACTGATGCGAGCCGGCTGCTTCGCCGCGGGCGAACTCGATGATAGTGAATTGCGCAACATCGCAGCAGCGACCGGCGCCAGAATCGTCGAGCATCTTTCTGACCTATCTTCCGAAGACACCGGTTCAGCCGGCCTACTCACCACCGAGCGGCGTCCCACGACCAGCCAGGTCGAAGACCTAATCCGACTCGAGGACTGTTCCTCACCAAAAGTCGTCACAATCGAGGTAGGAGGTTCGAATGAACTCGCTGCAGAGGAGGCGGTCCGCGCCATCCATGACGCACTGCGATCCGCCAGCCTCGCCCTCGATGACGGACGAATCCTGTACGGAGGTGGCGCGACTCACATGGCTTGTGCGCTGGCGATTCGCGAGGCCTCCGAGCATGAATCCGGACGCGAGCGGCTGGCCATGGAAGCCTATGCCCGTGCGCTGGAGATTATCCCCGCCAGCCTTGCCCAAAATGCCGGGGTCGATGCGCTGGACCGCGTTCTCGAACTTCGCGCAGCCCAGCGAAATGGCGTGCACGACGCCGGCATCACCCCCTCGGGCGAGGTCGGCCCAATCGATGCGAGAGAGACGGCAACCTGCCTTGAATCCGCCCTCAATGGGGCGACTGAGACCTGCTCGAGCATGCTACGCATCGATCAGGTCGTCTCGGCACGTGGCGACTGATTCACGGATGGGTTCAAAGGCGTTCGTACATTCGTTGCCTAACGGGTTCACACCATGGTTGACCTCGACCAGCCAACGCTGGCATCCTCGGTCCCCGGTAGAGAAGGGGACGATGCACCGCGCGCCCTCATCAGCGTGTATGACAAGGCGGGTGTAACCGCCTTCGCCACCGCCCTCACAGCGATGGGCTGGCAGATTCTCTCGACCGGCGGAACCGCACGCCTACTGCGCGAGAGCGGCCTCGATCCCATCGATGTGACAGACGTCACCGGCCACCCTGAGGTCTTTGACGGCCGGGTCAAGACGCTGCACCCGGCAATTCACGCTGCCATCCTCGCCCGGGGCAACAATCCATCGGACATGGCAACCCTCACCGAACTGGGTTATCCTCGCATCGACCTGGTCGCGGTCAACCTGTACCCCTTCGAAGAGGTCGCTGCCCGCAACCCACCGGTTTCCGAGGCTGAACTGATCGAGATGATCGATATCGGTGGACCTACCTTGGTGCGAGCCTCGGCCAAATCACATGGTGACGTGCTCATCGTCACCGATCCGGCGGATTACGGCTCGATTCTGGAATCCCTGCAAGAGGCGAACGGCGATCCGGCAGGGGTTGACATCGCTATCCGTCAGCAACTCGCCCTCACCGCCTATCAGCGAACCGCTGCCTATGATGTCTCATTGGCCAACACACTGGCCAATCGGCTCGAGTCCATCACCGAGGAGATCCTACCGGAGAAACTGCTCGTGTCCGGTGGGTTGCGAAGCGAGTTGAGATATGGTGAAAACCCGCATCAACCCGCGGCCTTCTATCCCGCCAACACGGTCGGCGAGGCCCCTACCGGCTTGGCTGCAGCCGAGCAGCACGGCGGCAAGGAACTCTCCTTCAACAACTACCTCGATCTCGATGCAGCCCTACGATTCGCGCGCTCCTTCTGCGGCCCTGAATGGGCTGCAACACCCCATACCTGTGTCATCATCAAGCATACGAATGCTTGTGGAGTCGCAGTATCCACCGATCAGACCTCAGCATGGGAAGATGCGCTTGCAAGCGACCCGGAATCCGCATTCGGCTGCGTCATCGCCTTCACCAGTCCCGTAACGCTTCAGACCGCGCAAGCGATTGCAGGCCAGTTCGTCGAATGCATCATCGCCCCCGGATTCGAAGAGGGAGCACTCGAGGTGCTCTCGGCCAAGAAGAATCGGCGCATGCTCACACTTCCCGACATTGAGAGCCTGGAGATGGAGGTCCATTTCCGCCAGATTGACGGTGGCTGGCTCGCCCAGAGTGAAGGGGCACCCGTGATCGAGTGGTCCGAGGTTGAGTGCGTGACCAAGAAGCAGGCCGAGCTCGGCCAAATCGATCTTGCACGCTTCGGCGTCGCCGTCTGTGCCCAGGTCAAGAGCAATTGTGTGATATTCATCCAGCCCACGTCTACGGGTTTTGCGACGGTCGGCATCGGACCCGGTCAGACCAGCCGGGTCGAGGCCGTGCGCATCGCAGCGCGCCGCGCGGGTGAGCGCGCACAGGGCGCGATGATGGTATCAGACGCCTTCTTCCCCTTCCGAGATGGCCTTGACACCAGCCATGAGATCGGCATCACCTCAGTGGTGCAACCCGGAGGCAGCATCCGCGACGGCGAGGTCATCGAGGCCGCGGATGAGCACGGTATGATGATGATTTTCACAGGAATCCGCCTTTTCCGACACTGACCATTCTAAATAGAGACGTCCGGGCGGACCGAATGGGAGAGTGAGCACATGGACGTCAGTTTCTACGATCTCGGTATCGACCCCGCGCTGGTCCATGTTCTGACCGAACAGGGCATCACAGCACCGTTCGAGGTTCAGCGCGAAGCGATTCCCGACGCCATGCTCGGCAACGACGTGTGCTGCCGCGCCCCGACCGGTTCCGGAAAGACGCTGGCCTTCGGCCTACCGTTGCTCGCGCGAACCATTCGTGCCGACCCCGAGTTGCCGACCGCACTGATTCTCACGCCGACCCGCGAGTTGGCCGAGCAGATTTGCAAGGTTCTCGACCCGCTCGCCCATGCCTTCAATCTCGAGGTTCTCTCCATGTATGGCGGCACGCCGTACTCGCGACACCGCCGCGCCCTGGCGAGAGGGGTGGACATCCTGGTCGCCTGCCCCGGTCGATTGATCGACATGTTGGATCGCGATGCGCTGGGCCTCGAGGATGTCGGCATCGTCGTGATCGATGAAGCCGACCGCATGGCGGACATGGGCTTCATGGAGCCGGTGTGCAAGATTCTCGATGCCTGCTCAGGCAACCGCCAGACCATCCTGTACAGCGCAACCCTCGACGACGACGTCGCGGATCTGGTCAAGAATTACCAGAACAATCCGGTCAAGATTGAGGTTGGGCCCAAAGAGGTCAGTATGGAGAGCATGGAGCACTTCTTCTGGCTGATGAAGAGCTCGATGAAACCCGGTATGGCTGCTGAGGTGATTCGCAAGTGCGGCCGCACCATCGTCTTCTGTCGAACGCGAATGGGGGTTGACCGCGTCGGCGATGAGCTCGAAGACGAAGGGGTCAGCGTGGCCACGCTGCATGGCGGACTCGACCAACGTCAGCGTGACCGCGCGATGAAGCGTTTCACCGAGGGCAAGTGCATGGCGCTGATCGCCACCGATGTCGCCGCACGTGGTCTCGATGTCGAAGGCGTGAACTGTGTGCTCCACTATGACCCGGCCGAGAACGGCAAGGCGTACAAGCACCGCAGTGGTCGCACGGCGCGCGCGGGCGCACAGGGAACAGTCATCTCACTGGTACAGAACCCGCAGAAGAAGTCGTGCAGCCGCCTGCAGAAGGACGTCGGCATCTTCTACCGATTCACCCCCCCCGACTTCAACGACCTGCCCGATTACGATGTCGAGTATATCCCACCCACTCATCGCAGAAACACCTCCCGCGGCGGCGACCACAACAGCCGTTCGCGCGGCCGTGGAAATTATCGTTCCAAGGGCAACCGTGCTCATCACCACGGTGCTGGACGACGTCAGAACGACCGGCGAGCGCAGACCGACGGTCGCGGCGGCGACAATCGAAACGATCGCAGTGGTGGCCAACCTCAGCAACAAGGTGGCGGAACCCAGCAACGTGGCGGCAGACCCCAACATGATGGGGGCAACCGAAACGACAACCGCGGCGGCAGTCGACACGACAAGCGAAGAGGCGGAAGACCACAGCAGCGTGGTGGCAATAGAAGCCAAGGCGGTCAGCGCGGCGAATCTCACCGGCGCTGATCATAGCCCAATCCTCATCAGGTGCAAGCCTGTGGAGGGATTCAGATGACAGAGTTCATCCTGCCCCGCAAAGCGTCGGCCCAGGACCCGCTCCGCCTCGCCGTGCTCATCTCGGGCTCGGGCTCGGGCATGCAAGCCCTGCTGCATCATCAAGCGAAGGGATGTGCCCATCGCACGGTCATCGTGATCTCGAACAAGGCCGGGGTGAGGGGGCTGGAGCGCGCTTCTCGCCAAGGCGTGGCGACGCTGATCATCGAGGTGGACAAAGAGATTGACGACTTGAATGAGAGGAGGGAGGCCCACGAGCATCGCCTCCTCTCCGCCTTGGATCTCCACGAGGTCGAAGCGGTCATCCTATCCGGCTACATGCGCGTCTTGAGTCCCCTGTTCGTTCGCGATTGGAAGGGCCGCCTTCTCAACATCCACCCCTCCCTCCTGCCGAAGTACCCCGGGGCTCATGCCCACCGCGATGCGCTAGCCGACGGGGCTGAGATCACAGGATGCACCGTTCATCTAGTCGATGAGGGCGTGGACTCAGGACCGATTCTCGCTCAAGCCGAGGTCGAGGTACTGGCCACAGATAATGAGGATAGCCTGTCCGAGAGGGTCAGAATAATCGAACACGAAATCTATCCCGCTACCATCGATGCCTTCGCGACCGGCGAGATTACCGGCCCAGATCCTCGGGCCGATTGACGTTGATGAAGCAACGTGGATCGATGCCTTCAGTCGATACGATTCGATGCGGCACGCGCCGCATGATATCTTGCAGACTGGCCTTGGCCGGGGAGGCTTCGAAGGAGTCGAGCACATGCTCGACCTCGATCAGCGCGAGCATCGGCTCCAATCCAGTGGAGCGTGGCATCATCACGCGACGATCCTTCTCAGTGCGCAGTCGAACAATCAGTTCCGAGCTCAGCCAAGGCAGATCGCACGGCGCGAGTTGCACCTGTTGAATTCCCCTCGCAGCACACGCTTCAAGAGCGGACTGAAGCGCAGGTTTCGAACCCCTCTCCAGCCCATGATCGAGGATGTAATCCACATCGGTCAGATGCATCAGTAAACCGCCGATTTCACGGCGCTGGTAGCCATCTCGCACGGCGATCAGAATGGGTCGACACCCCGCGTCCCGAAGCGTGTGCGCAACGCGAACAATCATCTCCACGCCATCGACGCGCAGGGTCGCCTTGTCCTGACCCATCCGGGTGGATGCACCCCCGGCGAGGATGAGGGCGGCATGCATGGTCCTCACCTCCTCAATCCAATCGACTGAGTTCATCCATCGCACCCTCGAGCTCATCCATCAGAGCCCGGGCGCGGGCGAGAAGAGCCCGCTGCTCGCGTTTCGTACCCGCAGCGGGCAGCCATTCGAGCAATTGGCGAACGTCAACCACATCTCGTGCGATTGTCCACTCGAGAACCTGTTCGAGCACAGGGTCATCCGCCTCAAGGAAACGCTCGACCATACCCTACCGTGAGAGCAGGCGACCCATCAGCCCTTCGCTAGTCAGAGAGCATCTGGTCGCGAACCCGGGCCAGCAGGGAATCACCATCCGGGTATGGCATGTTCTGGATCGCATCCCTCAGTGGTTGGCTGAGTAGGCCCCGATCGTTGCGAATCCAAGTCGCATGCTGGCAGAGCAGGGCCAGATGGGCATGGGATGCACCTCGTTCACACCAGTTCAACAGCACCTGTTCGGGGGGTGGTCTCTTGCTGGCACGGAACAATTCCTCGATCGACAACAGCAAGGCCTCGGCGGGCTCGACGCCCCCTATCAGGTCCGCAAGCATCGCCCAGACATCCTCGACCGAGGCGAGATTGGCCAACAACAGGGCGGCCAGGGCCACATCCTCCCGTCCATGGCGGCCCCACAGGTCGGTGATGAGTCGTTTGAGAACCTCCTCATCGCCATGCGTCAACAGCCACGAGCAGATACGGCGCAGCACATCATCGGGGGTGCCGAGGTGAAAGGCATAGCCTCCGGCCTCTGCCAAGCGGTCGGTATGAGATTTCAGAATCAGCGCTGGCACACCAATCGGATAGGCCTCGCGCACGACGGTGAGAAGTCGCTTGGAGCGCCGGTGGACGCGAGCGGGCCGGGCCGACAACCAATCATCGAGGGGATCGCCCACGCCTCAGCGGCCTCCTTCGGGCAGGATGGAACGGATCTTCAGGAACCAGCCATTGACCTTGTCAAGCGCCTGATCGAATCCCTTCTCGACCACGCGGAACATATTCTTCTCGACGTGCTCCTCCAAGGCCATCTGCAGGTCTGAAACCACCTTTGCATGCTCCTCTTCGGTGATGTCGAAGAAGTGGCGAAGGTAAGCCACGACCACATACTCGTCTTCGGAGATGCTCGCGTTGAGGAAGGCAGTCTCGAACAACCCAGCGTAAACGCGCAACCGATCACCCGCGGACAATTCACGCCCACCTTCGACCAACCCACCATCGACAACGGCGTCGTAGACCTGTTTCGGCACCTCGTCGGGCAGGTCGAGCAATCCGGCCAGCTTGATCACCAACCGTTTCTCTTCACGGGTGATTTGCCCATCGCGAAGGACGAGTGAGACCACACCTTGGAAGGTGCCGATATCGGTACAAGATTCCGCGGGCACGGCTTGCGAGGGGGCGCATCTCCTCATAGCGGTTGGCCCCCTTTCTGATTCCCGACCCCTCGCGCGGGGGCGCGAGTGCACCATTTTTCATCCACAGGCTTCATGAAGGGTGGCAGGGTCGCTCAGGCCACAGGCAACCCCTGTCACGTTCCCAGGGTCTTCGGATCCTTCCCCGTGAATCCGCTCAGTGACCCTCCTCTCAAAGAGGGGGAGAGTGCGAGGACGAGCCTGCGAAAGCAAGGAAGTGAAAACATGAGTGATCAAAAGGCGAAGTACATGATCCACGCCACCATCAAGGCGGACGGCACCATCCAAAGGAAGGACGTCGTCGGCGCGATATTCGGGCAGACCGAGGGTCTGCTCGGCGAAGAACTCCAGCTGCGAAAATTGCAGCGGACCGGCCGAATAGGCCACGTGGACGTGAATCTGAATTCAACCAAAGGCAAGGTATCCGGCGAGATTTTTCTACCGAGCAGCCTCGACCAGGTGTCAACAGCAGTGATTGGCGCTGCGCTCGAGACGATCGAGCGCATCGGCCCGTGCAAGGCGACCATCAAGGTCGGCCGCATCGAGAACATCCACAGCGTCAAGCGTGACACTGTGATTGACCGTGCAAAGGACCTACTCCTGAGTATCGTCAACGAAGGCTCGGAAGACAGCAGGAGTATTCTGGATGAGGTGCGCAGCGTTCTCACGCTGGGCACTGAGACCGTGTACGAGGGTATGACCTGCGGACCCAGCGCAGTCGAGAGCGACTCGATTATCATCGTCGAGGGCCGCAATGACGTGCGTAACCTACTCAAGTTCGGCATCAAGAACGCGATTGCGACCATGGGTGTGAACGTAAAGGACGAGTTGGCCACGCTGGCGGCGAAGAAGAACTCCGTTACCGCGTTCTGCGACGGCGACCGCGGCGGCAAGTTGCTGCTGATGGAGTTGTCTGGTGTGCTCGGCAAGTCGCTGACGCACGTCGCACTGGCGCCCGAGTCCCGAGAGGTCGAACACCTTGAGGGCAAGGTCGTCACCAAGTGCCTGAATCTGAAGGAGACGGCGACCAAGGTGGTCGCGCGCATCAAGACCCAACTCGAGAAGGACGACACACCCCTCGCCAGAGGCGGCCGCAAGAGCACCAAGGAAGCGGCGGCGGACAACGGCGCGCGTGATGTACCCGACGACATTGTCGAGTGGTCCCCCCTGATGGCTGGCCTGAAGAAGAATTACGCCCTGCTCATCCTCGGAGATGGCAGCGCCTCGGATCAGGTGGGCGCGAGCAAGCTCGCAGCCTTCGCCTCTGAGGTCGAAGGTGCCCAGTGCCTGTTGTTCAACGGCAAGGTCACAGCTCGCATCCTGGAGATTGCCGAACTCGGCGCGATCCCCAATGTACTCGGCAGTACCCTCGGTGTCAAATCCACTGAAGGCACTGAGGCCTACGCGATGAGTGAAATCGACTCTGCGTGAGAACGATAACCACCACCTCCCTTCGGAGACCATGCATCCCGCGGCACCCACTGGCCCCGAGGCCACCCAACAGTTCAGTTTCGATACACAGCCGACCGTCGGGCCCCGCCTGGCCGTTCGGGCATTGCCGAGGCTAGAAGAGGCTGAAACTGAAGAGGATGAAGAGGATGAAGAGGATGAAGAGGATGAAGAGGATGGGTGGGAGGTCGACTCCGGCCTGCAGGAATTCCCATTGCGACAGCGCGCCGACGGCAATCAGGTTCAATCCCTGTTGGTTGGCGACCGGCAGATCTCATTCGTGACAGCCTCACGCACGGGCGAGGGCGAACAGGTGGACTTCCACTTCGCCTTTCACCGAGACGCCTTGATTGGTTTCCGTCATAATCGCTTCAGTTGGTTGGCACGGCATCGAATGAACCTGCTTTTCGCCACTGTGGGCGGGCTATTGTTCACCGTGTTGTTCGGTTTCGCCTTCGTACCACTATCCCCAGTTGCGGGAATCGTCTTCCAGGCCGCCGCTGCAGGCTTGATCATCTCCCTGATTGCCCCCCACCGACTCACCCTGTACACCGAAGCGGGCAGTCATTCGATTTGGTTCCGCGAGAGTGGCTCGAATCCTGCTGTGATGGAAATCACACTGGACAATATCGACGGCGCGCTGATGACACTGCTCTCGACCGGGGGTCTGGACATCTCCCACCTCGATTTCGACGTCGAACCAGCCGCGCCCGCGCCCGCGCCCGCGCCTGCACCCATGCCTACCGTCGTCCACGAACCTGGACTCCAGCAGATTCCCACATCCGCCCCGATGATGGCGATGGAACCTCAGAATCCTCCATTGGCACAGCCCGCCGCGATACCCCCTCCTTCGCCCCCGGTCCAGACCGGTGAACCTGAGGTTGAAGCCGAACCCGAACCGGAACCCGAACCCGAACCTGCTCCGACCGAGGCCCCGACCACCACCCTAGTCACAGATTCAGTTACAGCCGAGGACATCCCACTCCCTCCTGGTCTGCTCGCCACGCCCGCAACCGCCACGCCCGCCGCGCCACCGGTGGTGAATCCCCCCACCATGAAACCCGTCACCGCGGCGGTGACCTCCGCGCCCCCTTCTGCGCCCGGTGAGCCGATGGGGCTACCTCAGCGTCCAACCAATGCCCCGAAGCCCAGCCAACCTCTTCCCCCACCCGCAACACCCACCAGGCCTGCACCTGCCGCACCACCGATCTCCGCACCTCAATCACAGATGCCCCCGCCCCAGAACATGCCAGCGCCTCAATCACAAATGCCCCCTGCACTGATGATGGACCCGCCGACCGAGATGGTCACACCTGCACCACAGGTCGCAACCATGGCGGCGCCCCGCGATGATTCATTGAGCGAGAATGAGAAGCAGAATCTGTTGAGCGATCTGGATGATTGATCAAACCTCGACCGCTTCGGGAGCCTGCATCCGAGCACTCGGCAGGCGGACCGCCCGATCGAGATTCCGAATCGCAGATGCCAACCCCGCAGTATCGGCAACATCTGGAAGGTCGTAGGCATCCACCTTCAGTGGAATGGCTGCCCCTGGACCGGGAATGTCTGCCAGTCGTTCACCCAGGGTTTTCGCATCCAACAGCAGCCCCCTACCGCTCGAGGCATGGCGACGAGACAATCTCTCTGCCGTCCATTCAGTGAGTCTTCGTGCAAGCGGCCGAAGTTGCTCGATCAAAGTTTGATGTTCGACACTTCCCCCCTGCTCGAGCAGGACGGCGATTCGGGCGAGCCGCTGGACCCGCACATCCATCGGCGCATCCAGAATATCTGTGATTGAATCATCATCCTGCGAGAGCCCGAGCAGTTCGCGTGCGAATCCAATCTCTGTATTCTGGAAATCGGACAGGGTATCCTTGGCCTTGACCTCGGCCTTGACGGCCAGGGGTTCAGTCACCGACTCAGGCACAGGTCCTGGTTGTGAATCCGGTTCAACCTCCGGCTTGACCTCGGTTTCAACCTCGGATCCAGCTCTGGGTTTCGGTCTGTGTGTCAGACCCATCCCCGCTGAGCGAACCAGCGCCTCGAATTGGTCATCTTCCTCTTCATCTTCAACGAGCCAATCGACCGACGCCTTGACCGATGGACCGCGAGCAGGATGAGGGGGTTTCTGGTCAGATTCAGACAACCAGTCGATGCCAGCAGGCGCTCTGATTTCAGATTCAGCCACCTCGTCAGGCTCACCCCCTCCCTCGGGTTCATCCACAGTCTCTTCGACAGCGATTACCGGCTCGTCTTCAGTCGAGGTCTCAGCAGGTTCATCTGGGATTAGTACAGGCAGAGGTGGTTCGATGTGCGCCAGAGGAGGGCCGGGTCTGAATGGGATGAACTCGAAATCAGGATCCACTCGTCCTCCACCGCCCGAGAGAGCCCGCATGAGATCCGGCACTTCGCCATCAAGTCCAGGCAACCGCTCGGGCCGTTTGAGATCAGAGAGCACCCGCTCGGCCAGATCGACATCAAGGCCCCAGGGCAACGGCTCAAGTCGAGCGATCCGGGCCTCTTGCCCGCCGATCGCCGAACGGATCGCAACCAGGTCCAATCCGAGTCGAATCGGGTCCTGTTCGAGCAACTCGTACAAGCCCTGCAGAGACCAGCCGAGCGCGCCCCAGGCCTGCAATTCCCGTTCCAGGCCCTCACTGACACGATCGAGAGGAGTGGCAACCTCAGGTTGCGGGTGGGAAGAGGATATACCCACCCCACTCTCAAAGCCTGAGACCGCGGTTTCATAGGCCGCAAGATTCAGTCCACCAGGGTCCAATCTGGCTGGCCATAAGGTGGCGATATCACGACGTGCCCGATCCAGATGTTCTCGGTGTCGTGTGACACGCCTGTCAGCGATCTCAAGCCAGGCACGCGCCTCATCCACCACCGCCAGACCAGCATTCCGATGTCTCAATTGCTCAAGCCAGAGAACGACCTCATCCGCGCCGCGCAGCGAGGAATCCAAACTCTCGAGTTCAGCGATGAGTGGAATCAGTATATCGACCAATACCTGATGCATATCCAACTCCTCGAGCACCGCTCGAGGTTCACCATCAATCAGTGGAGCCCACGTGGAGGTGTCGATGCCGGACGCAGCCCATACCTCGATTCGTGAATGGCAGGCCGAGCGGGTGCTCTCGGTCTTGGCCACAAGGCCCTGCGCCAGAATCTCGAGCGCGTCCAGAGCGCCGAGGTGACCTCGGGTCCGCTCGGCCAGGCGGCGGTACTCGGGCCATTGCGCAAGGTGTGGCTCCATCGGTGACCAGATCGCGTGGGTGGCCTCCACTTGTTCGGCAAGCTCGGGCAGTCTTCGTTCCCACCGCACCATCTCGCTGGCGAGCAGAGGCAGGCTGGCCGCGATCTCGAACCCATCCGCCTGCCAGTCCGAGATTCGTTCCTCGACATGGGCGAGCCGCTTGACCAGATCCACAGTGGTGGATTCGATTTCCTCCTCGACCCGGCGGACACCCTCCACGTCAGCCTCGCGTTGAGCGAGCACGGTGGCCTGCCACAACCGCTCAGCCAGTTCATCGCCATAGGGGCGCACTTCGGACTCGATTCTGCGCTGGCACCGGGCCAGCGTCGCATCGAGGTGATGCAGATGCTCGGCGGTGGCGAAGCGCTCGTGAAGTGCACCAGAGGCCAGGTCCCTCACATCCCATCCACGACCGGCCAGCATCTCGCTCATCCCATCGAGTGCGCCGAGGCGCCGCTCATGCCTTCTTTCCAACTCGGAGATAACAGGTCCGATCTCACCCCGGGGTGCGGCCGTCTCAATCAATTTGGTGATTCGAGGAGCAGCCAGGACAAGGGCATCATCGATGCCGTCGAGACGGTCCAGGATTCGACTGAGTTCGACCGACCTGCCCTCATCTGACCAGCGCATCCGGGAGCGTTCGGCCACCAGAACCCAGGGCCGATGCTGGCGGAGCAGGCTGATCAGATCAATCTCGACCTCTTCGACCTCCTCGAGGCGAACCAATCGGTCGAGCATCCGCTCGCGCTCAGGGAAACGATTCTCAGGCAGGGCGAGCACCTTCGCCCGGATTCGCCCGGCCTGCTTTGCCTGCTTCTCGAGCAGGATTACCTGCTCACTCGCAAGGTCACCCGTCGGCAGATCGACTTCGAATCCTCGTTCACGAAGGGCGGTGATTCGGGCTTCGAAGGTCGCAGGATTCGTTGCCATCCAACCCGCCTCGTCTATGCGAGGATGGTTTCCGCTATTCAATCTCCGCCATCCCCATCGGCGCTCTGAAGGGGGTCACCAAATCGGCTTACCACCCCTGAAGGGGTGCGAATCGCTCAAAAGGCAACGAAGTCGCCTCAGCCTGATGGACCCCGTATCGATTGGTTTGACTCTCTTCTTCGCCGCTGCCACCGGAGCGGTCATCTGGTGGCTTGTTCAAGCCGAGGTAGGCCTCCGGCGGCTGCGCGAGGATCTTGAGACCGCGCACCTTGAAACCAGTCTTTCGTTGGCCAGTCTGAACGCTCGAACCGAGGAATTGGCCGACAGCGCACTCGCACTGCAGCGGGCCCACCCGGGATTCGCTGGAGTGATTGATGCCCATCGGACCCTCGACCACCTGCAAGCCACCCTTTCTGGGGAGGGCCAGGCCGATGAGGTCCGATCCGCCGCAACGGGAACTCTCTCCGCCGTGCGCGGTCTGCTGGCGACCCGAGACGGTGCCGCTGACCTTGAGAATCCGAGTCCTGCTGACCCGGGTCTTCTCAAACTCGTTGGCCGCATCCTTCAGATCATCGATCAACTGGAGATTTCCGTGCAAGATCTCGACCTGTCCGATCTTGAGGCTCGTCGGCTTGGCGAGATTGCATTTCTCGCCGGGGATCGAGACTGGGCGCTGGCCTGTTATCAGGCCGCCTCCGACATCGCTCCTCGTGAGCCGGCGACCCTGCGCAGCCTGAGCCGACTCGCGCGAGAGGGAAACTCGGACACCGATCTTCGCCTTCACCTTGAGGGCCTACTCGAGATCACACCCGACGAACCGAATCTTCTGCGCGAGCACGCACGCCTGCTCACCCGGATGGGGGATGCGGGCGCCGAGAAAGATCTCCGTCGCCTGGAGGCGATGGGTATCGAGACGGCGGAGGACAAGTCGATGATGGCGAGCATCGCGGCACGGGCCGGCGACACCGACAGCGCCCTCGAGTCAATCGAAGCCGCCCTCGCGGTCGATTCCACCGCAGCGGACTGGCTGCGTAAGGCCGAACTCCACCTCGAGCGCAGCGAGCGAGGCCTCGGTCTGAACGCGGTCGACGAAGCGATTGCTCTGGACCGCCAATCCGGCCCTGCATGGTCGGTGCGCACCCAATTGCTGATGGATGAGCCCGGCCGCCTCGACGAGGCACTGAAAGCCTGTGTTCACGCGGTCGCTCTGGGCGAACCACTCGAATTGCTGAAGGCCGAACTGCTCGCACGGGACGACCGCGCTGACGAGGCCAACGCCTCCCTGCTCGACTGCCTTGAGAAGGCCCCAGCGAATGCCGAGGTCCGTGCCCAACTCGTCCTCCTTCGCCATCAGAGTGGGAACGTGGAAGGTGCCTTCGAACTTCTCGCCGAAGCGCCCGCCGAAGCTTGGCAAGGCCCTGCACTCCACATCCAGAAAGGTCGGCTGATCCTCGCTGAGGCCGATCGCAGTCGAGATGGCACCGGCGAGCGTGACCGTGAATTGCTCTCTGAGGCCGATCTGGCCTTCGAGGCCGCACTCGACATCGACCGCGAGAGTGGAGTGGGCTGGCTGGGCAAGGCGCGTATCCAACGGATGCTCGGCGACCTGTCCGAGGCTCAGATTTCCTTGGCCCGTGCTCGTCGCCTGATTCCTCAGGAGCCCCTGATTGCCGCGGAAGAGGCTCTCCTCGCTCTGGATGGCGACGATGTCGAAGCCGCAGCCCGCCTGATATCTGAAGCTCAGGTGTTGGAGCGCGACTCACTGGTCATCGATTATGTGAAGGGCGTGATTGCCGCCCGTCGTGGTGCACTGGTCGAGGCGAAGAGTCTGTTTGATTCCGTGCTCGCAGCGGACCCCGGCCACGTTCGTGCCCGCCTCAATCGCTGCACGACACTGATGATTCAACAGGACCACCACGCTGCACTGGATGACGTGCAGAACCTACTCGATGCCCACCCCGACCTCGACCTTGCCCGCCTTCGCCGAGGCGAGATTCTGATGTCATTGGGTGAATGGGGGGAGGCGGAGAAGGAGTTCCGCGACGTGCTCTCACGCCGAGAGACGAATCCGCACGCACTCACTCAGCTCGGTGCCACGCTGATCGCACAGGATCGGTTGACCGAGGCGGAACAGCCCCTGAATGAGGCGATCCGCCTTGATGGCGATACTCCCGAAGGCTGGTACCAGCGCGGCCTGCTTTACCTCGAGTTTGGGCAGGCGGACAGCGCACTCTCCGACTTTGAGACCGCCGCTGTTCGCGGTCATCCGCACATGAACGCCCTACTGAGAATCGCCGCAATCCATCACGAGAAGGAGGACTGGGGGGCGGCCGAGGGCGCCTGGCGAAAGGTACTCGATGCCGAGCCGGACAACCGTATCGCTAGACGCCGCATTCAGGAGGCCTTCGACCACCAGACCGAGGTGAAGAAGGCGGCCGTGCTGGCCCCGACCACCCCAGAATCAGAATCCCTATCCGTGCAAGAGGAAGTTGCAGACATCCCGGATTTTGAATTCGGGTTTGGCGACCTGTGAGCGAGGGATTGAAGCGACTGGCCGGGCCTGGCCAAGCCATGAGCCAAGGACTCGAGCCCGGGGATGCCGGACTGCCCTTCGAACTGCCCAACGCGAATCCGAGCAAAGGTGGGGAATCCATCTCGCTGACCGATGTGGTCACCGATGTCGGCGGCATCGTGATTTTCACCTGCAATCACTGCCCCTATGTGATTGGCAATGAATCGCGAATCGCATCAATCGCGGGCCGAGCCAGAGAAGCGGGAATCGGTGTTGTCGGCATCAACGCCAACGACCCGATCAACTATCCCAGCGACAATTGGGACGCCATGGTCAACCGCTCAGCGAAGATGTCCTATGCCTACCTTCACGACGCCTCCCAAGAGGTTGCAACCGCTTGGGGTGCCGAGCGCACACCCGAGTTTTATCTGTTGAACGGGGAGGGCATCATCACCTACCGTGGACGACTCGACGATTCACCCGGAGACCCTTCGATGGCCACGACCCAGGAACTTTCAGACGCCATGGACGCCATGCTCGCTGGAGAACACCCCTCGCTTGCACGAACCGACAGCATCGGCTGTTCAATCAAGTGGAAGCCCTGAATCTAATATTGCTCGAGGACGAGCTCGGTGGTCGTACTCGCGATTTCAGCGGGCGCGGCGAGCCACATGCGGTCGAGAAGTTCGCGCAGGCTGACCGTATCATCGACGTGGACCACAGCGACCAGATCGGCATCGCCGCTAATCTCGTAGACCGATTCGACACCATCCCAGTTGGAGAACTCACCCGCAAGGGTTCCGATCTCCGCGCCAGGACCGACCTTCATGCGCACCAGCGCGGTCAATCCAATGCCGGTTTCTCGGATCGTATAGCCACGGATGATACCCTCTTCTTCAAGGCGGCGGACCCGCGTTCGAATGGTTCGCTCAGATACGCCGACGACCTTCGCAAGTTCGACGTAGGACTGGCGGCTGTTGCTTCGGAGTGCTGAGAGGATTGACCGGTCGGTCTCGTCGACGTTCGCCATTGAAGCGCCGCTCCCACCTCCCGGTTATCAACTATACTGTTGAGGGAATACGTTCATCAGAGTGGAAATCATTACCTGAATGCGGAAGAATCCCAACCCTCAATATAAACAGGCTGAATCGTTCGATTCAAAGGGGGCCGCCGGTTCGACCGGGTTGTGACGACCGGTGCAGCCTTCACCGACCTGCGCATGCAGGAGTTCCTCGATTCGGTATCCGCCCTTTCTCTGAACCGCGATCATCGTGAGTGGTACAACGTTGAGGTCGCAGCGGCAATCGACGGTTGCAACATCCAGGGTCACGAGGTCGACAGTGCCACGGGATCTGCCCTTCTCTTCCTGCGCAAATCCGTCGTGCTCTGTGTACCCGACAAAGGTCATATCGCCCATTACCCCCGGAATATGATTCACTGTTTCCTCGATGATTTCCGCCGTAACGGCCAGAAGAAGGATGGCATGGTGATGCGCGCTGAATTGTTCAGCATCTCACCGTGCGAGGAACAACTCGGGTGGGAACTCAAGTGTCGTTCCGAACACGAGGTGCCGACGATTCAAGCGAGCGTGTCGCGCTGGCTGCGCTGGCTCAACGCGTGAGTCTGCGTTACATTGACAGAGGGTCGACCACCCGCCCCGTTCAGAGTGAGTGTGATGTCGCACTACATCAGCGGTTTGGCCGCACGAATGATTCTTGACAGCCGTGGGAACCCCACTGTTGAGGTCGATTGCTATGTCGACGGCGCCTTGGCGGGCCGCGCAGCGGTACCCAGCGGTGCCAGCACCGGCAGTCATGAGGCAGTCGAATTGCGCGATGGCGACATGACCCGTTGGATGGGCAAGGGTGTGGACAACGCAGTCACCAATGTGCTCGAGCGCATCCAAGAGGCTCTGGTCGGACTGCCAGTCGATGACCAGCGCATAATCGACGAGACGATGCTCGAGATGGACGAGACCGGCAACAAGGCGACTCTCGGCGCGAATGCGACCCTTGGCGCGAGCCTCGCCTGTCTACACGCTGGCGCGAATGTGCACCAGATGCCGCTCTGGCGCTATGTGGGTGGCTTGTCCGGCGGTATCCTTCCCGTGCCGATGATGAACATCCTCAACGGCGGCGCGCACGCGGCCTCCAATGTCGACGTTCAGGAATTCATGGTCGTACCGCATGGTTTCGATCATTTCGCCGAGGCGCTGCGCGCCGGCACCGAGACCTATCATGCACTCAGATCCGTGCTCAAAGAGAACGGGCTGCTCGGTGGCGTGGGCGACGAGGGAGGCTTCGCGCCGAACCTACCCAAGAACGAGGAAGGACTCGCCCTGCTCGTGCAAGCGATCGAGCGCGCCGGGTATTCCCCTGGGGATCAACTCTCCATCGCCTTGGATGTCGCGGCGCAGGAATTCCATCACGCGGACGGATACCATATCGATGGCCGGGTCATCGACGGTGAGAGTCTCGGTGAACTCTACTCAGGCTGGCTGGATGATTACCCGATCGTGTCGATGGAAGACGCCTTCGGTGAGGATGACTGGGCAAGTTGGTCGCAGTTCAACAAACGCGAAGGAGGCCGAGTCCAGATCGTAGGCGACGACCTCTTCGTCACGAATATCGACCGCCTCGCTCATGGCATTGAGATTGGCGCGGCCAATGCGATTCTGATTAAACCCAACCAGATTGGTACCGTGACCGAGACTCTGGAGTGCATCGAGATGGCCAAGGAACACGCCTTTGGCACCGTCATCTCACACCGCAGCGGCGAGACCAGCGACGACACGATCGCTGACCTTGCGGTCGGCACCCGTGCCGGCCAGATCAAGACCGGCGCACCCTGCCGCAGTGATCGTACGGCCAAATACAACCAACTGCTTCGCATCGCAGAGGAATGCGAGGAATACTCTCAACTGTTCTGAACGGAGAGCCAATTCCGAAGGCGGCCGAGCCCCTCTTCAATCGTGGCATCATCAGCTGCGTACGAGAGCCTCACATGATTCTCGCCGCCGGGAAGCGTATCGAGCGGGATGATCTGGACCTTGGCTTCAGCCATCGCTCGGGTTGCGAATGTGGTCGCATCCATGCCGGTCGCGCGAACATTGACCATCAGGTAGAACGCGCCTTCCGGCTCACCCGCACTCAACGACGGGATCTCATCCAGCAGCGAGATCATCAGGGCACGCTTGCGAATGTATTCAGAACGAAACGAATCGACTGCGCTCCAATCCTGGGCAGCCAGTTCAGCCGCGGGCATGAGGAAGGAAGGGATGTGCGAGCAGGTATTTCCTTGGATGCGGCCGACCACACCCGCTACCTCAGTTGGTGCGGCGAGAATGCCGATCCGCCAACCGGTCATCGCGTGAGTCTTGCTCGGCCCAGTCACGGTCAAGGTACGTTCGAAACCGCCCTCAACAGAAGCTGGGGATATGTGCCTCGTTCCATTCCAGATCAGTTCAGCATAGATCTCGTCGGAGATGATCCACAGATCATGTTTCATAGCCAATGCGACGATCTCTTCAATCTCTGATGGTGTGTATACCGCGCCGGTCGGATTGTTCGGACTGTTGACGAGGATTGCGGTGGTCGCATCCGTCAGCGCAGCTTCGACATCATCTATGGCGGGATGGAAGGAGGGTGGAGCACATCCGACGATCACCGGTGTTGCACCGAGCAATTCCACCTGCTCGAAGTGGGTTGGCCATGCCGGGGCGAGCAGAATCACCTCATCACCCGGCCCTGCGGCGATCATCATCGCATACAGAAGCGCCTGCTTGGCACCTGGCGTCACGACGATGCCACCATCTTCCACCGGGATGTTCCAGCGTTGGCGAAGGTGTCCCGCCCACGCTGCACACAGACTCTCCCGTCCTTCCCCCCGCGTGTAATGAGTGTCTCCTGAACGCAGCGCATCGATTGCGGCCTCAGTCAGTGCGGCGGGGGTGTCGAAGGCGGGCTCACCGACAGTCAGCCGTACGACATCTTCGGGAGGTGGCGCCATGAAGGCCTTGAAACCGCCACGGATGGAAGCCAGATGTTCGGGCACCTTAGGCATGGAATCACCCGAGAACCATTCTCGATGTCACGGGTAGCCACACGTTGGCCTTGAAGATGATGGGATTGCACCTCTGCTCGATTGCAATCACCTGCGTGAGGCTTGAATAGGACGGTCCTGTGGCCGGAGCGCGCACAGGTAGCAAAGCCCGGTTACGCGATGGACTGCAAATCCATTTTACAGGGGTTCGAATCCCCTCCTGTGCTCCATCATTCACCTTCATCCCAGGCGGTCACGCTCTCGGAATCCACAGGAGGTTCCATCATCGTGAAGGCGATGGAATCGAGTTGGTCGATCACATCCTGAGCGATCGCCTTCGCCTGAGCCTCTTGCTGCCGCTCACCGATCCGACGAGGCGGCAATCGCTCTGCATCGGCGGTGTGCCGAATAAACAGGCGGTAATCGCGGCCGTGTCGCAGATGATGCAGGATTCGACCGGGACGGTGAATCAGAAGCCTGAGCCCCCGGAGGGTCCGGTCGATGAGGAAGGCGAATTGGATTCCGAGCGGCAGGGTGGCGAGGTCCGAGCGATACAGCCAGAGTCGGGAGAATCGACGGCGACGCTGCACCATGCTGAACCCGCCGCCGACCAGTCCTGCAGCCATCGCAGCATCACGGGTGAACGAGACCAGTGGACCGCGCACGACAGAGGGCTCGGGTGATTCCCCCCCAACCCGCATCGCTTTGGCCAGATTGATCTCAGGAATCACCGAGCGCCCGTGAACGATTGGATCCTGACGCCAGCGCTCCCATGCTTCGTGGACGATGCGATGACAATATCCTTGGCCACGATGTCCAGGATCGACCACCACCGTGGCCAACTCGACCGCGCGACCCACCCGCCGCAACTCGGCATAGGCGACTGGCTCTCCTTCCTCATGCAGAAGGATTCGCGGCACGCGTGCACCCCGCCCCGCCTCCACGGCCAGCGACCCCGGCGAGCGCAGATCGTCTTCAGAATCGAGCATGGTGATCAGCCAGGCTGCGAGCACCTCATCGCCTGACATCCTCATTCCTCCTCGGCATCCAGTCGTTTTGTCATCGACAGATGCGG
>Ga0114996_10000525_pt1 | contig 53502 bp, 46 predicted proteins | sample ArcticOcean_MG_C_4_FD_87039 | JGI IMG/M metagenome (GOLD analysis project Ga0114996, IMG submission 87039) | Marine microbial communities from western Arctic Ocean - ArcticOcean_MG_CB4_134 | ecosystem: Environmental > Aquatic > Marine > Oceanic | place: Arctic Ocean: Canada Basin | collected...
CATGTCCACCCATGCCGTCGGCAACAATATACAGAGCTGCCTCTTGGACCGCCTCGTAGGCGTCTTCATTGTTGTCGCACTGTAAACCGACATCACTGAGCGCATATGAATCGATTCGAGTGCTCATATCTTATTCCGGCGGTGGAATGTACTCGCCCCCAGGTCCACCCAACGCTACGCGTACCGAGTAGATGGATTTGTCCGAAGAGGCCCGAGCGAAAATCTGAACAAAACACGTTCCTGCTGAGACATTTGTTTCAACCCGAAGTTGGGAGCGATCCTCCGAAAAGCGATTGCTGCCTTCTTTGAGCAGACCACCGGTCGCATTGTACAGCGCAACCATGATGGTGGAGCCTGGTTCATCGACGGTCACTTCAACGACCACAGGACCTGTCCGTGGAACTTGAAACTTTTTCCAATCCGTTCGATCACCGGCCGCGTAATCGACACCATTTCCATCGAGGACCAACTCGTTCAAGGGCAAAGCGATCGCCTGATGGCGTTCTCCATCACCCCCGGTGTTTTGATTGGACCCCGTGCACCCCAATAGAGGCGCAATGATCAATATGGCGAGTAACCAGCGCATGGTTGACGACATTAACATAGAGCGTACATCCGAACAATACGCCCTCACGACGCCCGACACGAAAAAAGGCCCACCACGTCATCGTGATGGGCCTCTAGGGAGTCGGGGCGACTGGATTTGAACCAGCGACCTTTTGCTCCCGAAGCAAACGCGCTACCAGGCTGCGCTACGCCCCGATTTCTGTATCGACCAGTCGTTTGAATTGGGCGATAATATCGCTGTAACTGTCATGGTTGAAAATGGCGGATCCCGCTACAAAAAGATCGATACCCGCCTCGCGAACTTTTGCTACATTATCCGTCTTGATGCCGCCGTCAACCTCCAACAATAGATCGGGGTTCAATTCCGTCGCCATCGAACGAAGTTTTCGTATCTTTGCCAGTACTCCCTCAATAAAGGACTGGCCACCAAATCCTGGATTGACAGACATCACGAGAACAAAATCCACATCGGCAAGAATCGAGGTGACCGCCTCCGCTGGCGTTGCGGGATTGATCGCGACGCCGGGCGACACACCAAGACTCCGAATCAGTTGAATCGTGCGATGGAGATGCGGGCACGCCTCAACGTGCACCGAAATCATGTCTGCTCCCGCCTTGGCAAAGCCTTCGACATACTTGTCCGGATTCTCGATCATCAAGTGGCAATCCAAGGGCAACTTGGTGACCGCGCGAAGATCCCGAACCACACACGGTCCAATGGTGATATTGGGCACAAAATGCCCATCCATGACGTCCACATGAATCAGGTCGGCGCCAGCCTGGTCGACCGCACGAACCTCATCGCCCAAACGAGCAAAATCAGCGGATAAAATGCTTGGAGCGATGCGAGGTGCCGGCATTTGAATTGGCCTCCACAGAGTGATGCTCGGGTATACATGCGAGCAAAATGTGGGTCAAGCCACAAGTCCTGCGCTGATCGCGGAGTGAAGGAGAGTTAATGGGCCGAGGGGGTGGCCCAATTTGGCGAGAAAAAATGCCCTGCCCAGTCGGTTAATTGTCGGGGATTCTCGCCGCGCGCTGTCATCAACCACAGCTGGTACGAGCCTGTGCGGTTGCTCGAAAATGCCACGTAGCGACCATCCGGAGAAAAAGACGGCGCTCGATTGGAACGCGACCGCGTCAAACGCCTCACAGACCTTGTCCTTAAATTGCTTATAAAAATGTCGAAACGGCCACCATCCACCATCGAACAGTACGCAATCTCTTCCCCGAGCGGCGACCAGTCGGGGCTCGTATTGTACCCGCCGGTTTGGGGTATCTTTGTCATCCCGCTCCCGTCCTGGTTCATGATATGTATCTGGGGCATCCCCGAGATACGGTCGCTGACGAAGACCAAACGTTTTCCATCGGGTGACCATGATGGGCTGGTGTCGGTGGACCGACGGTTTGTTAAACGTTGTTCGATCGAACCCGTTTTCACGTTCAGTACGTAAATCTCCGTGTCCCCATCCTTACTCAACGACAACGCTACCCGTTGACCGTCTGGATGAAAATCAGCGCCAATATTCATCATTGGATAGGTCGACAGCGTCTGCTTCTCCACATACAGATGGGTGGTTCGAGCACCGATGGTGGTGTAGGCCACGCGACCATCGATCGTCCAACTGGGTAAGATATTCACCCGTCCATTGTGTGTCACTTGCCGTCGCTGCTTGCCCAGCACATCCATCACATGAATCTCTCTGGGCCCAAACGATCGAGGCCCTTGAGAATACACAATCGGCGTCGAAAACGAACCGCCTTTGCCGGTCATGTTGGTCACCAAACCGTCTGCCCAACGCGCCACAGCAATGGCCATAGAACTGGAGGAATTCGTTGCGACCGTCTGACGGTCCCGCACCAAATCGACTCGTTCCCATGTTTCAGTCATGTACAGATAAAGACGCAACTCAATGTGGTCCGCACCCTTGGCAGAGATACCCCCCTTAATGATGGCGTGCGCCCCTTTATTCGACCACGACTGGAAATCGATCGTGGTCGGACGAACACCTTCAACGGAAGCCCCCAGAGGGATCTGTTCAGGACTCAACACACGAAAGAAACCACTCATGTCGAGAAGGTACCGCAACTGGTTGGATGCATTCTGCGCCGTTTCATCACCGTTTTCACCCAGTCCGTCGATTACAAAATGGTCGACTGCAATGGGAAACAGGCGTTTGACCCGTGTATCAGCTCGCCCACGACACGTACCAGCGAGACAAGAGTCACCGGACTCACAGTGTTCATGGGTCACACAATAACGGACATCTATTCGGTTGTTTTTAGCCCTCACGGACGTCCCCAAGGACACCAGGAGTGCACTGGCCAACACGAGGCTGGTCCACCCTCTCACAATTCTTTGGCCTGAATGTCTTCGCATACGTCTGTAGAGCCTAGGGGGTTTTGAAAAGGCGTCCATTGAACTCAATAATGACTCCGCGCTCATTGATAAATTGGAGCGTTGCCGGATCCGGTATTGGCAACCGCAACTCCCCGCCTTCAGTCGGCATGAACTTTCGGATCGTGGCTTCAGCGGCCAACGTAAATGTCTTCAACTTTGCCCGTCGACGAACACGATACGCTGTGATCGCTCCATTTTCGGTCATTTTCTTGATGTGCACTTCCGCCACTTGCCATCGGAGCGACTTGAGGGAAATGGACGAGGGAACTTCACACTGCTTGTTTAACTCGTACGCCACCCGGGCAAAGTAACCGTCTCGACTGTCTTGCACGTTCCCTTCACCCCAGATGTCACCATCCAGGCGACCCGTGATGCGCTCGAATGCCGTGGCTCGTTTGCGCGGATCATTGTCCTCAATGATCGCAAAGGGATCCCGCGACCGTAGGCGTCGCTTACGATCGAGTTGTGCCTTGCGACGGATGAAGTCTTTAAAGGGCAGTGGCATCACGTGCGTCGGCTCTTGATCCACATTCACCGACTCTTCCACGACCTCAGGTTGTTCGTACTTTTGATGTTCCGGATACTTGTTGGGCTCGGGCTCTTTGGCACCGAGACGAGCCACTTTTAGCTCGATGACGGTGGCCTCAATATCGGGCCGGCACTCCGGAATGGACTCGCAAGTGGACTCGGGACGCCGTCGCTCGTAAGACACCCCAACCATGGGCCCCCGCGCACGCAACGGGATACCCGGTGACGGTGCGCTCCACACCCCTCGACTGTAACCAAACAACCCCATCATGTACGTAGTCACCAACAATCCATACAGTGCGCATGTCATCAGCACCGCAAGGACAAACGCTCCAAAGGACGGATGATTTCCCCGTTGACCGGGCCGCGTCACGGCTCCGATCCCGGCGTTCGATTCATGACAACGATGTTCACTTGTTTGATCCCGTGCTCGTCGCCCATGATGGCCATGAATCGCGTTGCCCAACCCCATGGGATGGTTCGATCCGCGGCAAAATTAACGCGTTTTTTCTCCTGAATGCGCACGTTGGGGCCCAACTTCGCAGCGGCCTCACGAGCACATTGCTCAAAGAGCTCGGCCGCCTTGTCGTTATCCCCGGTCCGTGGCAGCTCCTTGAGCGATGGAGTCAATGCGATGCAGTCGACGACTGGGGTCTGATCCAATCGAAACACCAAGTCTTCGCCCAACAACACTCGAGGCTCTTTTTCTTCGTGCTCCTGCACCTTCTTTACGTTGGTGTTTGGAACCACGATCGGCACTTCCTTCAACACGTTCTCGGGTTCTTCCGGCTGGCGTGGAACCAAGTCACGCTCCACCCGCGTCAGCTCCAAGCGCTCCTCGTACATGGCAGTCTCCACGCTGGCACCCACCATGAAGATGACGAGCAAGACCAACATGACATCAACCATCGGCGTAACATTGATTTCACTAAGAGTGGTGAGAGAGCCCGGGCCATTCTGTCTGGAGTTTCCTACCGCCACCAGAAACCTTCTTTCAAGGTACGTTCAACCATGATGAACAGGCTCCCCTAACGCATCAGGAAAAAGCGACGGAGCATGTTGATGTAATCCGCCGAAAAACCTTCCACTTCGATGCTCATCTTGCGAATCCGCCCCACAAAATAATTGTAGGCCATGACCGCCGGAATGGCCACGGCTAGACCAATAGCCGTCGCGATCAACGCTTCACCAATATCGGGCATGACCATCCGTAAACGGCTGGCACCGTCTTCGCTGCCACCCAACCCGATGATCGCGTTCATGATTCCCCAGACGGTGCCAAATAGACCGATAAAAGGGGCCGTTGACCCGCAGGTGCCCAAGACGCTCACCCAACGCTCCATACGAACCACTTCGAGTCCCATTGTGCGCTGAACAGCCCGTTCCACGTTAACAAAGTCACTCTCCAGTGTCTTCACATCAACAGCTCGCTCACGTATCCGTGCCAACTCTTCAAACCCCGCCAAAAACACGCGACTTTCGATGCTGACCGGATCCGCTTCGGCCACTTCCACCACATCATTGGGATGATCGGCCTCCCAATATTGCTCAGAAAACCGCTTGGCAGCGCGACGCAATTGAACAAACGAAATCAATTTGTAAAACGTGATGAGCCAGCAGATGACACTCATGGCAATCAACACAACAAGGACCCACCACACCAGCCCCTGGCTTTGCGTGACGCTCTGGAACGCGTCGAATCCAGGGTCCTTCGTTTCCATTGCGTTGGTTAGAACCGCTGATAGCACCCGGGTCCTCCCCTTGTGTTGACTTCCGGCGGTCTAACATGGGTCGATTAGCGTGTCAATTTGCCCCAAAGAGACAAATGAACCGGAACTCCTTTGAATCCGCGGAGTTTGACATCGCTCAATGGCGAACTACAATATTGCATAATCAGTCTAAATGACTGTTTAATCCGCGACTAAAGTCATGAACGACACCAACGATCAACACGAAGCCGGCAAAGCCCAAGAAAACCAAGGGGGCTCTCCCGGCAGTGATGCGCAGACACCCCAGCCCAACGACGACGCTCGGAAAGAGGCAGAGACGGCATCAGCCTCACCCGACGAAAGTACCGACCCTGAGATGCCAGCGTTTTCGGAAGACGCCCCGTCCAACGAGGCGGATGACGATGACTTTGAGGATTCAGACAACGAAAAAACAGCGGCTATGAGCCTAGAGGAGTTGGGGATCCTCCAAGCCCCAGCCGATTCACAAGACGAGCCCCTCCCGGAAGAGCAGCCAGACCCCAGCGAGGAGAGCTTGGATGACGATAGGACACAAATGAGTGTGCAGGTCGATCCAGCGTTGGGTGCGAAACAAGCGCCATTCGATGAATCGTCGGTGGATGTGGATCTAACCATTGCTCGACCGCGCCCACAGTCACTGGGAGACAGCGCAGAGAGGCCAACGGCGACTCCACCCGGACCGCCACCCTTGCCGATGGACGTGGATTCGGAATCGATGGACCTATCAATCGAACGCCCGAAAGGCAATCAGACAACGAGCACATCGAGCAACGCCCGCCCCCCCTCCATGAAAGCAATGGATTCGACCTTAGCCAGTTCGCCAATGAGACGAGCGGTAAAATCAGCACAGCTCACGCCAGAGACACCGGCCGCGAAACCCGAGGTGCATCGACAAAAAGAAGAGAGCTTTTCCGGCATCGATGCAGCCGAAGGCCGCACGATGATGTTCGATGTGGCCGCCTTGCATGCGGCCGCCAGTGCCGAACCGCAGGGCGTCCTCACCACGATGGAGGGCCCGGATAAAGGCAAGGAGCTCTTCCTACGTGCCGCGTCCACCCTGGTTGGACGATCATTGGAATGTGATTTGGTCATCAACGACTCATCCGTCAGTCGAAAACACTTTCGGATTGACCAGAGGGATGGAAAGCACACCATCGTCGATTTGGGCAGCGGAAACGGCACTCGCGTAGACGGTGAACGTGTCACTAAATGCATCCTGAAGGAACGAGCACACATACACGTTGGAACAACCGTTCTTCAATTTGACCTGGTTGGCAGCCAACAACGCGCCGGGAAAGAACAACCCGCAAACAAGGCCTTTGTGCCGCCGCTCTATTGGTCCATGGGAATATTTCTATTGATTTCAGTCGTCGTCGTCGTGGGTCTGGTCGGAAATCACTTCCAATGGTGGCAAAGCAACGAGAGCCAACAGCGATCCATAAAGACAAAGTCCGTACCCACGTCCGGACCGGACATCGATGAAATCCAGATGTTCTTGGCCGAAAAATCTCTGGATGCTGCCACCACTGCGTTGCGGGAAGCCCGAAAACGCTATGGAAACACGAACGAATTGAACGAACTGTCTGCCCAGTTGCGCGATGCAAAGAACCATTCCGGTACCATCACACGCCATCGCAAAGCGTTGGACGACAAGGACAAATCGCGCACGGACTACCACGCCATCATCCGTAGCCTGGAAGTGATCCCCACCGACAGCCCCTTCTACAGTGACGCAACCATGCTCACGGAAAGCGCATACGACATCATTGTGGAATCCCTCAAAGACGAAGCGTACCTACTGGAAACCAAGGGGCTCTATGCCGAGTCTCTGGCGAAAGAGGAACGTGTTCTCACGTTTAGACCCGATGACTCCGAAGCCACCTATCACAGGGATCAACTCAAGAAGAGATTGGAAGGCAAAGAGAAGGGTGGCGAACCCTCCGGAAACGAAAAGAAGAGCTCAGCCGCCCCGGAAAAGGCGGCCGTGAAAAAACGCGTTAAACCCGCGAAGACGGCTGCCAAAACACCCAAGAAAACCACGCGGAAAGAGAAGACGCGCGACACCAAAAAAGAGCGGAGAGTGCCTCCACCAGTGATCGACAAAATCGCTCCGCCGGCGCCGTCTCCCGTGGGTCGAAAAATGGCGCAGATGGGATTGGGCCACAGTTTGTACAGAAAGGGACTCTTTCAAGCGGCGGCAAGTCATTTCGACAAGATTGCTCAGGATGCCGGAGTCGTGCAAAAAGATCGACGCAGAGCCAAAAAGATAGCCACGAACATCCGAGCATTTGCCGACAAATACACGAACGGGAAACAAGCTGCGGCCAACGACCGCTTCTCGAACGCAATCCAACTGCTAAATCGTGCACTTGTTCTCGATGGCCGCGTCAACAAGCCCGGCCATTACGGCAGCAAGATCCGCAACATGCTCGCCGACATGTACGCCTCACAAGCCCGACGAAGCTGGAACAACGAAAACACTGCACAGGCTGCAAGGCAGGCGTCCCAGGCGCTCAAGTACAACAAGAATCAAACGGTAGCCCAGGTGATTCTTAAGAAAGCGCAACAGAAAGGGAACAACCAACTGGCCCGAGCCAAAGACGCGAAGAGCCGAGGTAATTACGGCGCCGCGAAGAAAATTCTCCGAGGCGTTATCAAAGACGTGGGCAGGAAAAGCAAAAGCGGCAAAGAAGCCTCCCGACTGCTACAAGAAATCCTTATGGATGAAGCCGCAGAAGAAGACGATTAGCCCAATTATTGGATTGGAAACTCTGGATCACTTGTGTCCCATGGCAAAGGCATGGTGTGATTGCTTCGCTGCCGGGATGGCGGAATTGGTAGACGCAAGGGACTTAAAATCCCTTGTCCGTAAGGGCGTGCGGGTTCGATTCCCGCTCCCGGTACATTTTCCTCTCAATGACCCTGTTTTGATACCTCTTCAAAGCGAGGCATTAATTGAACCAGGTTGCAGGGTCGAGTGCGAACGTCCAACTGTTCGTGAAGAATGCCATCCCAGGCCAGACGACAAGCCCCAGTGGATCCCGGCAGGCAAAAGAGCAACGTGCCGGACGACAGGCCGCCACTGGCGCGTGAGTTGATCGTGGACGACCCGATCTCCGCATAACTCAGGGTACGAAACAGCTCACCAAATCCTGGGATCTTCTTGACGTACAACCCTTCGAACACCTCGGTCGTGGAATCCCTTCCGGTCAGCCCGGTTCCACCCGTAGACAGCACCACATCCACGCCCGAATCATCGCACCAGTTTGTCACAAGAGCACGAATCGTCTGTGGGTCGTCGGGGCACAGTTGCCGGGCGACCAGGGTGTGGCCCGCTGTCTGTACACGTTCAATGAGCAAATCACCCGATGTATCGGTATCGACTGTCCGCGTGTCAGACACGGTCAGGACAGCGATGCCAACCGGATGCGGCGTAGGCCCTTCCAAAGACGTTGTCACGGTCTCGCCCCCTCTTCCAAGTCGTTTATGTCACCTTCGACGCTTACCACCGAGGACCATGAGGCACAAGACCTGTTGACGACAACCCATCCCTCGCTTGTATTCGATGTGGACTGAGGCACAATGACCCTATGAGTTCAGAGCGAGAGGACACCCAAAAAGTACACGTTGTGCGCCATCCGCAAGGCGCCAAGACCGACGACGTCGTAGCGGTGGAAGAGCCCATGGAGATCCGAGTCAACGACACGCCCGTGGCCGTACTCATGCGGACGCCAGGCTTGGAGCGGGAGCTGGTGGCTGGTTTTCTGTTAACCGAAGGAATCATCGATGATTTCGACGACATTCAAGCCATAGCCCACTGCACGGAGCCCACCCTGCCCAACCGCGAAAACATCATGCTCATCTCACTGGCTGCGGGTTGTTCACTGGCCGACCAACGGATCAAAAGGGCCCAGCGCCAGTTGTACACCAGCTCGAGTTGTGGACTGTGTGGCAAAGCCACCATCGACAATTTGTTTCAGCACATTGTCCCCAACGACACCTTTTGCGAGGTTCCGCGCTCGTTGGTGAACGAGGCCGGCACATTCGCACGAGAGAAACAACCCGTGTTCCAACAAACAGGCGGGATCCACGGCGCCGCCCTCTTCGACATGGCTGAACCCTATGCCATTGAAGCATCCGCCGAAGACATCGGGCGTCACAACGCGGTCGACAAGTGCATTGGAGCCATGGTGCTGGCCGACAAGCTTCCACTCAGCAATCGGGCTCTGTGGGTCAGCGGACGAGCCAGCTTTGAAATTGTGCAAAAAGCGTTGGTGGCCGGCATTTCAGCGATGATCAGTGTGGGTGCACCCAGCTCATTGGCTGTGGATCTGGCTCAACGGGGACACTTGACGCTGATTGGATTCGCTCGCCAAACCGACCACTTCAACGTGTATTGTGGTCGCGTCGGGCGCGCATCCTAGCGTCTTGCGGGGTCAGCGGTACCGCTAGCCCCCGCTGGAGACGCCTCTTTCGTCTTCTTGACGCCCATCATGAAGATCTGATCGAAGGGAAAAGACAGGCCGAACACGATCTCCTGTCCTTGCCCACTGAGACTGGTTCGGAAATCTGATCCCACCGGAAATAGATCCATATTCTGCGCTTCGCCCGGCTGGAAAATCTCCACAAGCGGCTTGAACAAACCAAACGCTTTGCCCAGATCTACTTGGCCCACAAAGCCTGTACCCTTGGGCACCTGTTTGAGCAATCGGGCGACGTCCGTATTGTTCCCTGCGTTCGACCCGGAAAGAACCCGTTGTGCCTGCGCAGAGGCCGTGGGTCCCACCGCCACAGCCAAAGATTTTGAACCAAAGCCAACGGCCAATTCAAATGTGTTCCCTAGCGCCTTGAGCAACTTCTTGATGTTCTCTCCGCTCTCGTCATCAAACTCCGCAGCCTTGGCCGCATCCAATGTGATGGAAAGACCATGGACGATCACATCCCCTTCAGTGTTCGTTTTGGTAGCCAACTGAACGCCCATTGGCTGTACAATCTCTCCAATCGCTTTCACAAATTGAGGGAAATCGCTCGATGGGAGCGTTTGAAGTGCGGGCGGCAAGAACTCTCGAAGGCGATCAAATCCCTTCTCGTAGAAAAATGACAGACATTCAAGCCACGCAGCCTTCGCCGCAGCACCATCGCTCACCTCGACCGACAACAAGATCCCCATTGGGAAAGAGCCATCTGCGTGCAAGGACAGCCACGAAAGACCGCCGACCAAACCAGATATACGCTCAATGAGTTCTCGCAGTTTTTTCTTTTCCACCTCGGTCAGCTCAAGCAGCGCAACGACCGGGGCAAAGCTCGTGCTATTCAATGAGTTCGAAAAGTCCCGCATCATGTCGCCGGTTTCGTATCCCAAGACCAACCAACTGCCTTGGGGCGCTTTCGTCATCCCACTCAGATCCGACGACGCCAGGCCTTGAGCAACCCGTTGGACCTCGCCACCCGGCTTCGCTTGAGCGGCAAGCGATACATTGACTGTCCCCCCCTGGGTCAATCCTGCCACCAAGCGCAGCCCTTCCATCTCATTGATGGCAATCTTGAGCGCCGCCGAGAACTTGTCCCAAATCAGCGCGACCGTCTTTCGATCATTCTCCGATATGGAGTCATCTTGGAGAAGCTGCGCCTTGACCGACGACAGCATCGCCATTCCCACGGCAAGCTCCGTCCCGTAAACACGTTTCAGGTTGGTTGCCGACACGCGAACCTCAAGCAAATCAGCAGGGGTAAAGTTTTGCGCGACCTCCGATAGAAACGTCTGCGCTTGGGAAAAAAGTTTGGCGTCGGCGCTAACGGCCACATGGCCAGCAACAACGTTCAGATAGAACTGAATGCCCGCGACGTTAATGGCAAATGCGTTGTCTTGGACACCCGCTTCTCGGGTCGTGGGAAGCGCCTTAATCAGCGCATCTTTGCTTGTAATTGGCAACAATAGCAGCGCTTCACGGCTTTTCTTCGGATTCCACATCACCACTTTGATCGCACGAGTGCGGTCAAACCAACCCATGTCCGACAACGCGAGCATTTGTTGGCCTTGAGCAAGCACCGCTTCCTTGCTCATGATGGGCACATCGAGACCATATTTTTTGAGTTTTTGGTCGGCAAGAACGTAGAGCTTATCAAAGGAGTTGATGCCCGCTACCAACACCGCGTCGCTGCCAAAATCCAATCCCCATAGGACCTGTACAGCGGACCCGCTCGTTGAAGCAGCCCCTGCTTTTCGGTCATTCGCACCCAACAGGGGGGCTGTCGTCTTGGATGTTGATTTTGACGCTGCCGCCAGAGGCTGGGCTTCATCATTTTTCGTCGGTGAGACCGAGGAACGAGGTGCTTCTGTATTATCCCTTGCCCTTTTCTTCTTGGGCGAGTCCTGGCTGCAAGCCGAGCCCAACATCACAAGCACTACAGTCACTACAGCGATCCAACGCATTCTGATCTCCTCCCGGCCAACCCATGCAATCAATGACCGCCGAATTGTTTGGTTGATAGCCACCTGTTGTTGAGCTTGTCATCGTTTAAATGGACACCCCAACACGAAAAGTGGAGCCGCCACAGTAGGTCCGGAATGACGTCATTGTCAACGACTCAACATCCTCACCGAATGCATAACAACAGCACAGTGAGTTTTGTTCTCACGGATGTGGAAAAGATGCCGGGATCCCGAAGTAACAGAGGCCTGCGCGTGTGCTCGAGTTCATCTCACGTACGAATCAGCCATTAAGAACCGGTCTGTTCGAAGGCCGGTGTCTCGCTTCGATCGATGCGCACTCGGATCACTCGCTTAGAGTCCGCGACCAAGACCGTAAAGAGCAAACCGTTCCAGCGGACTTCGCGTCCGACTTTGGGGATCAGACCCACTTCATTCAAAATGAACCCGGCTACCGTGCTGTATCCATCGTCTTCGGGAAATTCGATCTCAATGGCATCTTCCAGATCTCGAATGGGGACCTTGCCGTCCACAACCCAACTGTCCTGGCCGATAGCGCGGACGAGATCTTCGCCTTCGTCCGAATCGTCGTATTCGTCGTATATCTCACCAAAGACTTCTTCGACAATGTCCTCAACGGTGATCAGACCCGCCGTGCCACCAAATTCATCCACCACGATGGCCATGTGAATACGGTGCGTCTGCAGTTCACGCATAAGCTCATTGATATTCTTGTTGTCGGGCACATGGAATGGCTTGCGCACAATGGCATCCAGCTTGAGTTCATTGGCTCGCTTATCACGCAGGCTACACAAAAGATCACGCACATAGAGCACCCCAACCAGGTGATCCAAATCTTCGGTGTACACGGGATACCGGCTATGGCCTTCCCGATCGATGACATCCACGATGTCATCCCAACTGGCGTCGTGTTGGATCCCCACAATGTCCGTTCGTGGAACCATGACTTCTTTGACCAAGATGTCATCGAAATCGAAGACGGAGCTGAGCAAACGCTCTTGATCTTCGTCCAAGTTTCCTTGCCGAGCCGCTTCAGCGATCCGGTCTTCGATGTCTTCTTCCGTAACCGTCGGAATCGCCTCCGTGACCTCCCCTCCCGTACTTCGAATGACCCATTCGCTCAGCCCTGTAAACATCCAGGTGATCGGAGTGAACAAGATAGCGATGGGGTAAAGGACAGTGATCAGGCTCACATAGCGCTCGGGATTGTTTTGCGCAAAGGTCTTTGGAATAATCTCACCGAAGGTCAGGATCAAGAACGATACACTGAATATCGCCGCCGACACCGCATACCCCGCCCCCAAGTGACCCAGCATGCCCTCAAAGGCTACGGTGGCCAATGCGGACGCCACAATGTTGGCCACGTTGTTGCCGATTAATATGACACTCAACGCATGGTTTCGCCGAGACAACCAAAATTCGAGGAAACGATGCCGGCCACCATTCTCTTTGATGTGCTCAACAAGCTTCTCCAAACGGCTCGTGCCGAGTGTATTCAGTGCTGTTTCGGAACCACTGAAAAGGATGGAAAATCCAATACAGAGAAGGACTCCCACAAGTTCCCAAAGCGGAACATTGTCCAAAGCGTTACGAGTGCCTCCGGCGTCGTTTGATCATACGTTGAAATAATAGCAGAGCCCAGTGCTCATCGCAAAATAGGCGCTTCTTGTGGGTGCAAAAAAAACCAACCTTCAACCATCAATGCGTGCTGTGATACGGTGATAACAGGAGTTCTGACGGTGATGAGTCAGCCCGACGGAACCGACAATGAAGGAGAATCGTGAGACGCCCCTCCCCCAATGCTCCGCCACCCACGAGCGAACGCATACGTGCATACGAGAAGATGCTGGAAGCGGGAGCTCCGATCCGACTCGGCATCGTCTCCAATCCCTTTTCGCGGCGAAACGCCCGCTCGCGCGTCTTTGATCGCCTGCTACCACGCCTGGTCCCCGATTCTCACAACGTAGTCAATACGCATAGTGTCGACGATCTCGACAATGCGCTTCGCTTCTTGCTGTTGGAGAGAGGCGTCAATGTGCTCGGGCTCAATGGAGGCGATGGAACACTCCACGCCGCAATCAATCGTTTGTACCGACTTCGCTCGGAGATCGAACAAGACTTGGGCCGAACGATCCCATTGCCCAAGTTACTCTTTCTCAACGGGGGGACCCTCAACATCGTGTCCCGAGCCACAGGCACCAAGGGCAACCCATTGCGAACGGTCAAGCACTTCCTCCGTCGATCCCGTGGCCAAACAATCGACCGGCTTGCCGTACGAGAACTGGGGCTACTCCAAGTGACCGTGGACGGGACCGCCCCTCGCTATGGATTTGTGTTCGGCAGCGAACTGGTGGCCAACGCGCTTGAGATGTACGGTTTCTTCGGCGAGGGGTATACGGGCCTCGCTCGGCTACTCTCGGAAGTGGTTGCGGGCTACCCATTGCATACACGCATGTGGCAAGAGCACGGTTGGAAGCTCGAGCCCCCGAAAACCCCCATCACGATCGACCAAGTGGCCTTCCCCGTCTATTGTACTCTTGCTGCTGCCACCATCGACCTAACCCTCCTCAAGGGGATGCTCACGGCCTTCCGGGTCCCGGCGAATCAACCTGGTTTTTTCTCGAAGCTGATCCTGGAAACGGGAACGAATAAGTTGATCCGTCTTATTCCTACTCTGATGACGGGAGGAGAATCCCCGATGGTCCGGGATTTTCCGCATACCCAACGGATTCGATTGTTCGGCGGTTACACACTCGATGGCGAATGTTTCTTGGATCGTACGTCGAGCGGTTCCCAACAAAGTGTACTCATCGAGCGAGCGGACACGGTTCTCCACGCGGTACGGCTGGATTAGCCGATGCGCATGAATCATCCGAATGCATGCGGAGATGTGTCCCTTTATGTGCATTTTCCCTACTGCAAGTCGCGCTGCACCTACTGCGATTTCAACACTTATGTGGTGGACTCCATCCCCAATGGTACCTACACCGATGCCATTGTGTCGGAAGGAGCCATGCTGGCACCTCAGTGGAACACCAAACGCCTGATAAGCGTCTACTTCGGTGGAGGAACACCCTCTCTTTGGGGACCGGAGGAGATCCAACGTGTCCTTGAGGAATGCGAGACGTGGTTTCCGTACCGCGATCCTTCCATAGAGATCACGCTCGAATGCAATCCGGAGGAGGCGACTGAATCGCTACTCCAAGACTACCTAGCCGCGGGGGTGACCCGCGTGAGCCTGGGGTTGCAGTCGTTGGATGACCGTATCCTGTCGACCATTGGACGTCGCCACAATGCGGAGCGAGCACTCGATGCCCTCAACACAGCACTGAACGTCGGCTTCGACAGCGTCAGCGCCGATCTAATGTTTGGATTACCCGGCCAATCGCTGAGCCGGTGGACACACGATCTGAAACAAATTGCCCAAACCGGCGTGCCGCATTTGAGCATGTATCACCTCACCCTGGAACCCGGCACCGCAATGACCCGGGATGTCAGCGCACAACGCCTCACCTTGCCGCCTGAAGACGAACAAGACACCATGTGGGATCGCATCCATCCCCTGGCCAAACCCTACGGGCTCATCCCTTACGAGATTTCTAACCTTGCCCATGAAGGACATCAGAGCCGACACAACACGAGCTATTGGATGGGTACACCCTACATGGGTTTGGGTGCGGGGGCCCACTCGTTCTTGCCACCTCCACAGTGGTCTGCCACGAACGCACAGGCGCTTCGCCGATCAAGCATTCGCAATCCACGCACGTACATGGAGCGGGCCTTGGCCGGACAATCCACGGAAGAATGGTCCGAGTCCATCGTTCGAACCACCCACCTTCGGGAGAGAATGTTTACAGGTCTACGCTACTTGCCAGGATTTTCGCTGGACCACATACAGGCGGAACTGGACATCGATCCCCGGTCCTTCTTCGCCGAAGAGATCAAAACGCTCGCCGAAGACCAACTGGTCATCGTTGAAAACGACCGGATTCGACTCACACAACAGGGTCTACAAGTGGCCAATGACGTGTTCTTACGCTTCTTCTAGCGTCACTTCACCGTGGGTCCAGACGAGTCCGGGCTTTTCGAGGGTACTGTGGGTTCAACGGCCTTTTTGTCTGCAGCGCTGGGCTTCACCGTAGGCCATACCGGTGCAGTCTCCGTCGGAAAGCAGGCCCGGGTCCGCTCAAAAATGTCCTCCGCAAAGGTCAGATCACTTCGAAACCGTTCGACGGAAGCATGGTAGGACTCTTTGTTGAAACCCAGCGTTTTGAGAACCTTCAGAATCGCCTCAATATCTCCTGTGTGCTCCGGCAAAGGACAAACCACCGTAGAGATTGCCTCAAGCAGACGCACCCGCTCAGGATCCGGTGATATGACGTTTCGACGACGCTGCTCCGCCAAGAGGCCTTGTTCCATCTTTACTCGATCGTCCGTCACTTTCAGACAGTTCATGACGCTCGAACACCGAGGCCGCTCAAGACACGCCATCGTCCGCAAAATTCGCGGGTTTTGTTGCCATCCTTGGCAACGCGAAACACACCCGGATGGGACGGCTTTGACACCACCACAAACCCGCAGTTTCTTGCAATAGGTCAGACACGCGTCCTTTTGATACGCAACAAGATCGACATACTGAGTGGGACAGTTCGAACGATCGCGATCAAATTCTTCGCGAAATGTCGTGTCGTCTCGTATGTATTCCACCAGCTTCTTCGAATAGTCAGTGGGGGACAGTTCAAACCAAGAAAAGAGTTCCTTCGTATGCTTTTCACGCAGGAAGTCATCCGTCACGATGCCGCCCATGCACCCCACTATCGACGCCATCCGGAGCACAATGGCCTTTTCTTCCGCCGATGAACGCTGGACAGTTAGTTGAGTCTCCGGAGACGGCTCGCCGGGACCGTCATTGGTGATCAACACGGACGAATCGCTCTCTTGTGCTTTGGGGGGTTGCTCTTGCGGTGGGAGGGTCTTTCCGGCTTGGGCCTCACCGCTCGACGCCTGGGACTCGGACGGGTTGATCGCAGACTCGGCGGCCGGCTCGACGCTTCCGGTCGCAGCGGTTGAAGCGGAGGTGGATGTGACGGACTCCGTCGGTTTCGAAGCGACCGGCGGTTCCTGCACTGGAATGTCGTCCTTGCATCCACAAAGTGCCACCGATGCAAGCACAATCCAGAGCCCTACCCGATTTGCCGTTCCTGTTTTTTGGTGAATATTCATTTTTAACGTGGCCTTGCTCTGACACCAGGCTACCGAGCGAGCCCCAAGGGTGTCAACGGCCGCGCACACTCTGGGTTTACCTGGCTAAGTGCTCTGGCCCCTGTTGGCAACCGACCTTTGCATCGGCCACCCCCCGAATCAACCCCCAATGAATCACGCGAAAACGACGCGGTGCGTGGACCAAAACCGGTGGTGAACAACACCATTAAACGGTCCTGTGAAGTGCGCTGTCGCGACACGGTCACGTCAATGACAGTAGCGATGTGCTGCGATACGAGGCCATGGCGCGCCACCATGGACGGCGGAGTAGGGAACCATCCCTTTGCTCCCTTATGAGGGTCTGTTGTGGTAGGCTTCCGTCGGAAAGACTGGAGAAAACGTGCAGAGAGTTCTTCCGATCATCATGTTCCTCATGACCGCCGGGTGCGCAGGGGTTAATCATCAGCCCACATTGGATCCAATCGCGAGCCAGAAGATCCACGTGGGCGAAGTCATGGAATTGTTGCTCACGGCGCGGGATTCGGACGGCGACGTGCTTACCCTGACCGCCACGCCCTTGCCCATCGGAGCAACGATCACAAAGGTGACAGGTGGTTTTTTGTTCACATGGGCGCCGCTCATTAGCGACACGACATCCGGCGGCCTCATGCACAATATCCATTTTCGCCTGAGCGACGGATATGGGGGTATCGCGAGTCGCTGGGTAGAAATCGTGGTCTTTCCACAAAATAGCGCGCCCGTGTTTGTCGGCCCCTCTGGGTACGTGTTCAATCTCAGTCAGGATGATGACATCAGCTTCCGTATCGCTGTTAAAGACGATGATTCGTCCAACATTAGCTTCCGTATCATCGAACCCATCCCAGGCGCCTCGCTCACCCAATTGGACTCAAAGACCATGGCGTTCCATTGGAAACCCACGGAAGTGCAAATCGCCACAGGGAATTACTGGCAATTACTCATCGGTGCCAGCGACGAAACCCATGACGAAGTGGTGAAAGACATCTCCATCTTATTGATGAACAGCGATGCGGCGAAAAATTGCCCGGGCAGCCCGCCTATATTGAATCACGTACCCCTCAACACCATTAAGGGCTCCAACGCGATTGTCTTTCGGGCCGATACGATGGATTCAGAGTCCATCGTTCGTGAACTCACCGTCCATTTCACGACCAACAATCCGCTGGATCCAAATTCGTTCTCTAACAACACGTTGCCTTTGATTCGATGCAATCCAATGGTCGATCCAGGATGTCCCTTCGAATCGGAAGAGAACAAAATACCCTATTACCTCGGGTCCATGTTGAGCCCATCGATCAACAGCACCATTCCGCTGTTACTCCACTACTACATCACGGCGACGGACAACGACGACATCAAGGGGACGGCATGCGATCACATCACGCGCATGCCCAAATCTGGCCATTACACCATGGTGGTCTACCCAACTGCTTGGAGTGGCGCCTGCAAAGACGACCCGATGGAGCCCAACGACACCGTGCAGACTGCGCAAGTGGTGTCCGCCGGCGTCACCCTCGATTTGCGCTCTTGCCCTGGGCCCTCGTCGAGCGATTTCTACGAAGTCCCCGTAGGGCCTGATACGACCGTAACGGCCAGTATCCTGCACGAGGCAAGTCACGGCGAGCTCGGAATCTCCATTCACGATGTCTCTGGCGGTCAATTGGCACCGCCCGCCGGAAGTGCTGCGACAAAAAGCGTCACCTACACCCTTACAAAGGGACCTGCGTTCTTACGTGTGAGCACTCCACCCGGCTCGCCTCCTGCCGAGCAAACCTATGGATTGGTCATCTATACGTCCCAAGGCGGATGCCCCTTGGATTCGCTGGAAATCAATGACAACGCTGCCCTATCACCCTTTGTCGGCTCCGGTGCCCACACATTGACGGTCTGCCCCGGGGATCAAGATTGGCTCAAAGTGTCGGCCAACGCGGGAGAAACACTGATTCTAGACCTAGCGTTTCAACATCAGTACGGCGATCTGGATCTGCGTTTGTACGACAGCACGCAGAGCGCTGTGGCGCAGAGCGAAACGGCAACCAGTGACGAACACATCCTGTACAGCAGCACCACGACTGGCGTGTACTACGTCCAAGTCTATGGCTACCAAGGACAACACAACACGGGAACACTGAATATTCAAAAAGTCCCAACCAACACGCTGTGTGTGGCGGACATGTTTTCGCCCAATCACAGCCTTGCCTCGGCCATGTTGCTGCCCGAGAACATCTACTTGGACATGAGCATTTGTCCTGGAAAAGACGACTGGTATCAACTCGATGTCAATGCGGGGGAACGTCTCGGTGTCGCCGTCGCACCCAGCTTCTTAACCGTGGGTGCCCTCCAAATCCAAATGTTCCAAGATGGCGCGGGCCTATTCCCCATTGGCACGTTGACCACTGAGAACAGCCTGGTCGAGCTCAAGTCGCCCAGCCTCAAACCAGGATCGGTCTGGTGGCGCGTATGGACACCGGGAGGAACAACCTTCTATTACGACATGGGGTTTTTCGTCGACGATCCACCGGGCTCATGCAAGGACGATCGATTTAGCCCCACAACAACCCCCAAGGCGGCGCTCAAATTGAGCAATCAAGTGGGATTTGTGACTCGGCTGAAGATTTGCCCGGGCGGGGAAGATTGGTTCAAGATCGACAGCGAAGCGTTCAATGAGCTCTACGTCTATGTGTATGGTTTCTCCAACGAAGCCCCCTTGTCCGCTCAGTTGGTACAGATCGATAACAATGTTCAGAGCGTTGTGGTCCAAGGCGAATGGACGACCAACGGTGTCGAGTTGCTCTATTTGCCCGAAGAAAATCGAGAGTACTATATTCATGTGATGGGCGCCCCAGGTGCCATTCATCACTATGACCTGGTGATTGGAATCGACTAATGCGCTGGATATTTCTCGCTGTGTTTGTGTCGAGCTGTGTCGCTTCTCATGGGGCTCCTTGTACCCTCGATTCAGATTGCGAAGCGTCGTTGATCTGTAGCTTCGAAGGGGTGTGCCACAATCCCGACGAGTTGGTGTCTTCGCTGCAATGCATATCGCCAACGGGCTTGTTCAACGCGAGCACGCCCACCTGCGAAGAGCCCTCCGACATCGTTGCGGTCACCAACATGCAAATCGTAGAAGAGGAAGAGAGCAATGGCCTCTGGAAACTGGCAGCCTTAGCCAATGGAGTCCTCCAGACGGGCATTACCTCGGGCGACATCGCCATCTCCTTGGCCGTGGATGGCACCTTGGATCCAAAATGCGAAGCATCGCTGGCTTGGATTCCTTCAGACGCATGGCGCAACGAGGACTGTAGCCCCAAATACACCGACACCTTTCCATTGACGCTGCCCGGATTTGGCCCCGATGGATCCGATGCGACCTTCTTGGTGTATGAGGCCGTCTTCGACCGTACAGCGAATACGCTCTATGGCTATGTGATTCCCGACGAAGTTCGCAACGCGTTGTCCCCAGCCCTTCAAGATGCGGTCAGTGATGCGATCTTTTACATCGACTACGACAGCGATGGTAATGGTGAAGCCGACAAGCCAAGCGTGCTGGTAGCCATGTCGTTTGCGAGTTCGGCGACCCCATGATCCCCGGAAAAGCACAGAACCTAGCGGTGGGTGTGATCATGGCATGGGTCCTCGGATTAACCGTGCCCATCTCCGCCATCGCGATCGGCGACGGCTCCAAACTCAAGATCGCTCAAATTCGTTACAGTGGGAGCTGGGACACCCGAAAGAAGGCCCCCCTCGTGCTGGCACAGGAGGTCCGATTTCGAACATCCATCGACGTCCAACTCACGCCCACTGTCGTGGGGATAACCGAACCCGCTTTCTTCGAGCTCCCCTTTGCGCTCTTGACGGGAAATAGTCGCTTTCGACTGAGTGCACGGGAGCGTTCGTTGCTAAAGAAGTGGCTCGAAGGTGGCGGATTCCTATTGGTGGACAATACGGGGCGAAGTGAGCCGTCTCCGGGCTTCGATCAATCGATTCGCTCCCTCATTTCGGACATGTTCCCCAATCGAACGTTCAAGAAAATCCCGCCGCAACATGTCTTGTATCGAACATTTTATGTACTCGATTATCCGGTAGGGCGTGTCATCCGCCGCCCGTTTCTGGAAGGCCTTTTTCTCGATGGACGGGTTGCTGTCGTTTACTCCCAAAACGATCTGACCGGTGCCATGGATCGCGATCGCCTCGGCGCATGGACCTATGACGTCTCCCCCGGGGGTGAAGAACAACGAGAACGAGCAAAGCGTCTTGCAACCAACATCATCCAATATGCCATGTGCCTGGACTACAAGGACGATCAGGTCCACCTCGATCATCTGCTCCACAAGCGTCGCTGGAAAATTCAGGCACCGACCATTCAGGCACCATAATCGAAATGTTCGAGCAAATTCGTAACTTCCTCTTTGGTGAATCGATGGACGAGGATCTGTCCAGCCACAGCAGCGAGTGGATCCAACTCGGTGATTGGAGTCTAGCCTCCCAAGTAGGGGTGGCGCTCTTGGTGCTCATGATCCTTGGCCTCACGCTGTGGAATTTGCGTCGCGCCACGGGGCTCTGGGGACGGGCCACTGTATTGGGACTGCGTTTGGGAGTCATCGCTATCTTGCTCTTCGCGTTCTACCAACCGGCTCAATTGCAGGAAGTGACCGCACAATCCACAAACTCCATCCTCTTGCTGCTCGACAACTCCAGCAGCATGACCTTGGGGCACGAAATGGGCATGCGAAAAGATGCCGTCGTTGATTTTGTGCAGGACCAGCGCGAGGCCATCCGTGCACTGGAGGAAACCAATGTGGTGGAATCGTACCGCTTTGGCGAACAGCTAAAGCCTGTCGACTGGCGAAAAATCAATGAACACCTCGACGCTACGGACGCGCATACGTATTTTCTAAAGTCGTTCGAAGAACTCTCCGAACGCTATCGGAATCGGGACGTTGGCGGCATCCTGCTCGTCAGCGACGGCATCGACAATGGCCGCACCAGCCAGTCCTTGGCTGATGGTGACGACTTAGACCGCGAATCGCTGCGTGTACTCAGAGCATTTGACGCACCGATCCACACGTTCAGCCTGGACAAAGGGATCATTCACGACGTGAGCGTACACGCCATTCGGACCAGTTCGTTCGCATTCAAACGCAACACAACAACCATCGAAGCTGACGTGCGGGTCCATGGCTACACCGGCCAGGAAGTGGAGGTGGAACTGCTCGAGGAAAAACAACTCGTTCGCACGGCCAAACTACAGATTAAACCCGGTAGGACCACTTACACCGTCTCGTTTGAGTTTTCTCCAGAGCGTGTGGGTGATCAGGTCTATGCGGTTCGTGTAAAACCCTTTCCGGACGAAATTACGCTGGAAAACAACGAACGACATGTCGTGATCCGGGTGTCGCGCGACAAGATCCGGGTGCTTCAAATTGCAGGACATCCTTCCTGGGATGTTCGCTTCTTGCGAAACCATTTGCGTCAGAAGCCTGGCATCCAACTGATCTCGTTCTTCATTTTGATCAACACCAGTTCTAGTATCGGTATCGTCGATCCCAGTGAAACCGCGCTGATTCCCTTCCCTGCCGAAGAGCTATTCGTCAATGAACTCGCCAGTTTTGATCTGATCATCTTTCAGGACTTCAATTATGGCCCATTTTCGACGCCCCAACACCTGCATCGTGTCCGTGATTATGTCCAGCAGGGCGGCGCGTTCTTGATGATTGGAGGTCGTCTTGCCATGACCGCAGGAGGCTATCAGGACACAGAGCTGACCGATATTTTGCCGGTGGATCTCACACCATCGCGACTCGGCGATTCGATGCTCGACACCCAATCGTTCCAGGCCGGGCTGACACGCGCTGGTCAAACGCACGCAATTACCCAATTGGCATTCCGGCCGGAAGACAACGTGACCATATGGAACTCACTGCCCAAACTGGAAGGCCTCAACAAGACCAATGGACTGGACAATGAAGGGCTGGCACTCGTGATTCACCCCACCATTAAGACCGGTGGCGGTGAAGCCATGCCTGTCATCGCAATCAATGAACCAGGGCGGGGTCGCTCTGCTGTTGTCGCCTCAGACAGCTTATGGCGCTGGAAACTCCCAATGATCGGCCACGGCGGTGATGGAGAGCAGTACAACAAGTTACTGGGTAACTTGGTTCGGTGGCTCGTGCGGGACCCTGATTTTGAACTGGTGCGTGTGACGTCGTCGAAGAGTGTACGCTCCCTCGGCGAACGGATGGAGTTGGAGGTCCGTGTCTACACACCCGACTACCGACCGGCGGTAAACCAAAGCGTGAGTTTACGGATTTTGAAACGCCTTCAACCGGGCACGAAATTATCCAAACCCTTCGAAGTCGCTGTGGAAGAAATCAGTGACCGCACGGATGAAAACGGCCGATGGTCCTTTGGCTATGACACAACACAGCCGGGGATCTTTGACGTCGAGGTAAGAACGCTCGTCAGTGGACGCCAAATGACCGCGACTACCGTATTTGTTGTCAACGACGAACGCCCCGAAATGCGCGATACTGTGGGCACCGATCAACTCTTGAGTCTCATCGCAAGCTCCACCGACGGCGAGCATCGTTCATTGAATGAAGGGATCGCTGGACTCTCATTTCAACCGCCCCGTGTCAGTGAAGTCATCAGTCGAACCGTGCACGAACGGTGGAATGTGCCGGGTGTCTTTTTCTGCGCCTGCATTCTTTTCGGATTGGAATGGTGGGTGCGCAGACGCTTAGGGCTCATCTAGCGAAGGGCGAACGATCACCCTGGAAAGTGATGTAAGGTTGGCACAATCAGTCCAAGATCAGGACCCGTCATACTAAAAAGAAGCACGACAAAAGCGACGACCAAGATCCAACTCGGCGCATCGCTTCGATTGGGAATATAGCGCTGGGTCAGCCAATACAGAACATAGAGTCCCATGAGAAAAAATGCCGCAAATATCTTTGGGTCAGCGATCAGAGGCGCTCCCCACACATCATCACTCCACATGGCCCCTGTGCCCACCAACAAGATGAGTACAAACATCGCCGCCGACGCAAAACGAACCTCCAGACGCTCCAATTGTCCCGGTTGAACCGAGGCGTTCTCCGGATCGCGTCGAACATACGCCAAACACGCCATGATCAGCGCAAACACCGACCACGTGATGGGTGATGGTGATTCAGGGCCGCCTTGATACGGCGGCTCCGGCACGGTCAAAACGGTTGGGAATTCGGTGCCTTGAGCCTCCCTCCTGAGTGTCTGACTCGCAATGTTCGAGATCTCATCCTGGGAGACATTGATGGGCCTTGGGAACACACTGGATGCCAGATAACTTGTATGCACACCCACAATCAGCACAACGACCAAACCCAACGCACCAGCACCTTGGGCCTGTGAACGAGCAACTCGCCGCACAAGAGCCACCACAAAACCCAGAATCAATGCGAAGAGAGCAGACTGCCTGAAAAGCGGCTCGTAGGGCAGTGATACCCGGGCGGGGATCTGCCGATGAAGTCCTTGTGCACCGGCCGAATCGTCTATTCGTGCTTCGACCATGACCGCTTCGCCGTCATGGTGAACGGTCACCCACGACGCACGCGGTACGAGTAAAGGCACCGCTGTGATACCCATGGCAAGCAGGAGAAAACCAACACGACGTCCACGAAGCCGATAGAACGCAATCATCGTCGCCAACAACATGGCCGCAATCCAAAGTACCCCAAACACCACATGGGGCGCACTCGCCCAAGACTGAATCGGGAACGAGTCTTGTGACCCAGTAGACAATGCCCAAAAGCTTGCAATAAGGGTCAGAACGGCTTGCGAAATATACATGGATTGGCTGTGGTACTTGCGCGCAACCAACGCGACCAGCAAGCCGCTCACGAAACTCGCCAAAATCGCAGTGCCTACCCAGGACATCGGCGTCAAATGGGCTGGGCCAAACACCAAGAGGAACGCGGTGACTCCGTGTGCCAGAACAGCGCCCCAGATGACAGGTGCGGACCCCTTTCGCGCCGACATCCCCCAGAGAACAGCAGAAATAACCAACAGTAGGCTTGGGGTTAAACTCATCATCGCGGCGACTCCCCAAACTGCTGATGAATTTGAGACAACACTTCAGCTGGGCGGGCCAGAAGACCATTCCAACGAATAGACACGTCGCAACTCTCTTCGTGATTGCCGGTGACATAGACTCGGTAACCGGGCAGAACCAGCACCATCATAAGGCCTATCAATAGAACAGGAAAGCCAATCCATACGGGCCACAAGTAGTTCTGCGTCGTTACGCGAAACGTGAGTACTGTCCGGGGGATAACCGAGATCTCTATGGAATCGACGACATCCCTCTTGACGCCAGGGGCCGGCACGACCGCGACGAGATCTGCACTTGTGAATCCGCTCATGACCACCGTAGCGATTTCGTTGTTTTCACGGACAACGGGAATGGCGTCTCCAAGGCGCGCAGAGGTCTGCTGCATCCGGCCATTTAAGGTGGTCCTCACCTCGGGTTTCCCGATGTTTGTATCCCGGTGAACGCCCACCAAAGTCAGGCGGTACCCCATATAGGACATGTCGCGACTGGGTCCGAGTGTTACCTCGCCCTTCTGCTCTTCCGAGCTCACAATGCAGCGTCTTTCGGCACGAATCGGATCACCGTCCGCCGGATCACACGTGAGGGTGAATCCTGGCGACCAGGGATGATATCGATCCCCTTCCCACTTCTCCGCTTTAAACCAGGCGGTAGTCGCAGCGTCGTCGGCAGAACCTGTGACCAACACAATGCGACCTTCCACATCCATCCAAGCGTGGAGTAACCACGCCGAGATCAGTAAACCCACACCAATGACGATCACACCAAAGCCTTGGACACCCATGCCTCGTGTGGCGACCGCACGACGCTCCCCCAGAGACTGAACCCGCCAATCCGGAAGTGCTCGTCGAACAAACTCCTCCGGTTGACCACCGGATGCGCGGAGCCCTGTGGCCGTCATCCAAACCATTCGCGTGGGGGATTGTCGCTCTCCCCACCCCTTCAACACACCGCCGACCAGCAAGCCCAACACATGAACCAACATGCAGATAGAGAGCAGTTGCATGGCCCAGGAGCGGACAATGTTATGGGCATCCAACGCAATTACGACTTGGGCAATAGTGGACGAATGCATGTCACCCAGCGCTTGGTCCGAAACTCCCTGCGGCACGAAGAGGCCCACGCTGAACAGAGCGCAAGCGCACGCGACCAACACAATCGTCGTCGTCTTCGACGAGATGATGTCAAACGCTTTGGTTAGGCGTACCGATGAGTGGTTATTCATCATTCATCCAATGGTGCCCGTGCGGGCTCATCTACACAGTCCGAATTGCGCTAGCACCGCTCTATCGAACGTGTCAAGCTAACCTAGACTCCGTGAGTTAGGCACCCATTATGTAACCTTGGTAGCGCAAGAAGGGAAGCTCGCCATTTTAATCGTTGGAATTACGGGTGGAATTGCATGCGGAAAGTCGGCAGTCGCGACGCTGTTGCGCGAGCAGGGGTTTTCGGTCATTGACGCGGACCAAATTGCTCGAGATGTGGTCAAACCTGGCGAACCGGCATTGCGCGCTATTCAAGACAGCTTCGGAGAACACGTGTTGAATGAAACCGGCGCCCTCAACCGAAAAAAACTGGGAAGCATTGTCTTTTCCGATCCCGACGCGCGCAAGCAATTGGAGGCCATCACCCATCCGGAAATTTTCCGCCGAACCCGCGAACAGCTCGAATCGCTTCGAATACGCTTGCCGACCGACGCGTTGGTGTTTTATGAAAACGCATTGCTGGTCGAAACAGGGATGAGCACGATCTGTGATGCCGTCATTGCAGTGACGGCAACGCCTACGATACAAGCGGAACGTCTTCGGGACCGAAACCCCGATTTGAGTGAACAAGAACGAACCCAACGAATGGCATCTCAACTGTCCACGGACGACAAAGCAAAACACGCCCACTTCAACGTCACAAACAACGGAACACTCGAAGAATTGAACGATCAGGTGATGAGCGTCGTTTCAGCGCTCAAGGAACGTATCCATGGCTAATGTCCTCATCACTGGATTTCCATCATTTACGGCTCATCTGCTGGCCGAAAAACTCATCAGCAATGGCGACCATGTGCAAATACTCGTGCGACCACGTTTCCGGGCGGAGGCCGAGTCCTTTCTCAAACGACTCCCATCGACGGGGACCAGTGAAGTCCTCTTGGGTGATGTCATGCTGATGGATCTGGGGCTCAATGGTCCTCAGGTCCGTCGAATCATACGAGAAGTCGAACACATTTATCACCTGGCAACGGTATATCCTCTGTCCAAACGAAGCCACGACGCACACAAAGTCAACGTGGACGGCACCCGCTGTGTGCTGGACCTGGCACTCAGCGCCGACCGTCTGACGCGCTTCAACTTTTATTCCACAGCATTCGTCTCGGGCACCCGGGAAGGAGTGGTTCTGGAAGAGGAGCTCGATCATGGCCAACGCTTCCGGAATGGGTTCGAGGAAACCAAGTTTGAAGCAGAAAAACTGGTCCGACGTGCCGGTCAAGACATCCCAGTCTCCATCTACAGACCGTCTTTGGTTGTCTGCAAAACCGACACAGGCCAAATGGATCCAACCAACGAAGCCTATCAGCTCTTGCGAGCCTTCTTGCGGATGCCCCTGGACATTCATATCCCCTTGCCCGGCCGAGGAGACTATCCCCTGAATCTTGTTCCCGTCGACTACGTTTGCGATGCCATGTACGCCATTTCACGTGATCCCAGGGGGGCAGGGCGGACATTTCACCTCACCGATCCCAACCCTCTTCCGACTCGACTCGTCCTGGAGATCATCGCCGATCAAAGCCAGCGGAAGCGACCTCGCGGCGCCATCCCAGCCCGTATTGCACGTCACTTACTGAAGTTACCGGGCATGAGAAATCTAGGAAGTGCTCGGGACGTCGTGGACCGCTTTAACCAAGTGGTCATCTACAACACGATGAACACCACCGAACTCCTGAGCACACGTGGCATTGTCTGCCCACCTTTCCAAAGTTATGCGAATGCCATGATTTCGTATTTGCAGCAGCAGGAAATCCCCGCAGGGAATGAACTCTATCCAGATCCTTTGTAGAAACGCTCGTCGTCAATCGCCAGATCGTGCGTTCGACAGAAGCCCTGAAGACGCTTTTGGATTCCCTCTTCACGCAGCTCGTTCCACCGAGAACGCGCACTTGGATTCGTCGCAAGCACCATCATGAACGCGCGGAAGGGGATCTGCTCCGACAGACACGCCGTCAATTCGGCCTTGTAACTCTCGTCGGATTCGCCAGCAATAAAGGCTTCGACCTCGACCATCCCCTCGGGCGTGCTGGCACGAGGAATCTCAAGCCAACCGGGCTCCTCTACTTTCTTCAGGATACGGTCTCGGGCCGACTCGTCGTCCATCGGACTGAGGTAGATCAACTCCCCGGTTTGAGCATGCAGGAAATAATGTGCGTCGGGGCTCCCCACAACAAATGCAGCTTCAAAATCGTCCCAATTCACGGTGATTTTGTTCGACACGATGACCCTCCTTGACCCACTACTGAGGGGCTATTTCCGTGTTGATTGCTCCCAACCGGAGCAGTTGACTCAACACCATGACCCCCTCCAAGCGAGAGATAGAATCCAGGGAGAGGATCTCTGTATAGGATCGGCGACCATCCACAACCTGGAGCACAGTGACGACCTTGGATTCCTCGTAAAATGAAGGCGGCATCGGTTCACCATCCTCCATTCGAATCGGAATCTTGGAAAATGGCCCGATCCTCGCTTCGTACAAATCGAGTAGACGCTCCTCATTGGCGCTAATAAACTCATTGAGGTCCTCATTGAGTTGGGACGTCAAGAGCAAGCGCTCCAACGATACAAGCGCCCCTTCACTGTCGCCCAATCGAAAGAGTCGAAGAGCGTCATCAAACAATATCTCGTCCTGATGCACCCATCCGTCTGTGGGAGCATCAGGCGGCGTCAGGCTCTGACGATAGTGCTCGGCCAGCGATGTGACAGAGAGTACATCCTCGAGACTATCGGCGGTGTCGGACCGCAACGATTGCGCTTTCTGGGTGGTAAGCGCTTCTTCCAGCTCGGTACCAGGCGTCTCATCAGCGGGTCCGATCGCCTCATCCAAGGTCATTTGATGCCCGGATTCCATCGACTCCAACATGACCGGCGCATCGGATTCCTGTGGGGTAGACTCGGATGGATCGGATGCTGGGAGCGAGGCGGACGCGCTGGTGTCGATCAGGCGCGTCAAGATCGCGTCCAACAACGCCAACTCGTCCTCCAGCTGGGCGCGTCGTTTCTTTGGCACGGCTCGAACTCGACGCATTCGAACATCGCCCAAATCCATCTCCGACGCTTCGGCTATGACTTCTTTAAGCATTTGTTTCACAGCGTCTGAATCGGACCCATGTTGCGTCATTCCGTCGACTCCACGCCGGCAGATCCAACATGCTCCAACGCTTCGGTCAAGATTTCACACATCGCTCTCACATGAGATTTTTGGGTGATCAATGGGGGTAAAAATCGAACGGTACGGGCGTTGAGTCGGTTGACGAGTAGCCCCCGCTCTAGGCATCGGGCAACCACTTCAGGCGCAAACTCTCCACTGAGTCCCAACCCCCAAATCAAGCCGCGTCCGCGGGCACCTTCCACCAACCCGTTGGTCTTTGCCAACTGAGCCAAGCTCTCACCCAAGAACGCGCCGACTCGAGTGACGTGGGCGAGTAGATCCTCCTCCACGAAACAATCTAGAACCGCCAACGCTACGTTGCACGCCACCGCATTGCCACTGAAGGTGGAGCCATGCGCACCGGGCGCAAACCCATCGGCTGCCTCTTCGGTTGAAATCATGGCACCAATGGGCATGCCTGCCCCCAGGGCCTTGGCCAAGGTGACAATGTCTGGTTTCACGCCTTCGTGCTCGTAAGCGAAGAAGGTTCCCGTGCGGCCACATCCGGTTTGCACTTCATCAAAAATAAGCAACGCACCACGCTCTTCGCACAACGACTTTAGCGCCTTGAGAAAGCCCGGGGCCGGTAAGATCAATCCGCCTTCCGCCTGAATGGGCTCCACAATCACCGCACACGTTGTCTCATCAACCAAAGCGGCCACCGAGTCGATGTCGTTATAGTCGGCAAAGCGGAACCCAGGAATCATGGGCCGAAAGCCCTCGTGGTATTTGGGCTGACCCGTCGCAGCCAACGCCCCCAGAGTTCGGCCATGGAAGGAGTTGTTGAATGAAACAAAACCCACCCGTTCGGCTTCGCCTTTGACCAAACTCGTGTACCGTCGAGCCAGTTTCAGTGCCGCTTCATTGGCTTCCGTTCCACTGTTGCACAGGAACACACGGCCATCACCAAAGCGTTGAGAGAGGCGTTGGCTGAGATGAATTTGGGGTTCGTTGAAGTACAGATTCGACACATGAACAAGCTGGTTGACCTGACGAACCGTCGCTTCGATCACCCGCGGATGAGAATAACCGAGACCATTGACAGCGATTCCCCCAACAAAATCGAGATAGCGCCGACCCGTGCGGTCCCACACATACAACCCTTCGCCTCGGGTCAATACAATCGGGGCCTGCCTAAAATTCTTGGACATGGTCCCACGCGCAATAGCGACCAGATCGGCAGTCTGAATGGTGTCTTCCACACCGTGCGTTGTTGTGTCCGTGCTCACAGGATGTATCGCCCCAAGTCTTCGTCTTCAATGACGTCGGTTAGATGTTCTCGAACATAATCAGCCGTAATGGATATCGCGTCCTTGGGAAGCTCTGGTGCTCGGAACAATAGATCTTCCAAGAGTTTCTCCATCACCGTGTGTAGGCGTCTCGCCCCGATGTTTTCTGAGCTCTGATTCACGTCGGCGGCAATCTTTGCGATGGCGGCCAACGCATCGTCACCAAAGTGTACCGGCAATCCCTCGGTCTCCAGCATGGCTTGGTATTGTCTCGGCAACGCATTTTCCGGCTCTTGAAGGATGCGAATCAAGTCCTTCTCCCCCAACGACTGGAGCTCAACACGAATGGGGAATCGTCCCTGAAGCTCTGGGATCAGGTCGCTGACTTTGGCGATGTGAAACGCACCGGCCGCGATGAACAAGATGTGATCGGTGCTCACAGGACCATACTTGGTGGACACCGTGGCGCCTTCGATGATGGGCAGCAGATCGCGCTGAACACCTTCTCGGCTCACATCCGGTCCACGCCCTGTTTCGCGTCCCGCGACTTTGTCGATTTCATCCACAAAGATGATACCGGTCTCTTCCGCCCGTACTCTCGCCTGATGGATGACCGTTTCGGTGTCGATCAGCTTGTTGATCTCTTCCTCCAAGAAAAGATCCCGAGCATCTTTGACCGTCAAGTCTCGCTCCCGTGTCTTTTTCGGGAACATGTTGCCAAACAGGTCTTGGAGTTGCATGCCCATCTCTTCCATACCGCCCTGACTGGAAAAGATCTCGAGCGTAGGAACGGAGGATTTGTCCGGGGTTTGGGCCGATATTTTTCGATCCTCGAGCTTGCCTTCCTCGAGCATGGCTCGCAGCTTCTCTCGAGTCCGCGATGCCGAGACGTCCTGGGTGGCTTCCGAGTCGACCTCGAACCCCTGGGTGGCGGGCGCTTCTGGCACCAGCAAATCCAACAAACGCTCGGTGACATTGTCCTTGGCGAGCCCCTCGACGCGTTGGCGCTGCTCACCCTTTACAATGGATACGGCGTTTTCCACCAAATCCCGCACCATCGAGTCGACGTCGCGTCCCACGTAGCCGACTTCGGTGAATTTGCTCGCTTCCACCTTCACAAAGGGCGCGCGCGCCAACTTGGCCAACCGCCGCGCGATCTCGGTCTTTCCAACCCCGGTCGGACCGATCATGATGATGTTCTTGGGCGTAATCTCGTCGCGTAGCGGTGGCTCCACCTGGCGGCGACGCCAGCGATTCCGAAGGGCGATTGCCACGGCTTTTTTCGCATCGTTTTGGCCCACGATGTACCGATCGAGTTCGGACACCAACTCACGCGGCGTAAAACACGCTTCAACAGGAATGTCGTGATTGTCTGTGCTCATTGGCTCTTCGTCTCCGCAAGCTCTTCCACGGTAATATGCGCGTTGGTATAGAGACAGATGGTTCCAGCGATTATCAACGCCTCACGAGCAATCTCCGCCGCCGACATCGAGGGCGAATGTTTCACCAAGGCACGTGCAGCAGCCAACGCATAGTTGCCACCTGAGCCGATCGCCATCACGGGATCATCGGGTTCAATGACATCGCCCGTTCCTGAAATCAACAAGGTTTTTTCAGCATCCACAGCCAAAATCAGCGCTTCCAGTTGCCGCAGAGCCTTGTCCGTTCGCCAATCTTTCGCCAGCTCGACCGCGGCGCGCGTCAGGTTCCCGTTGAAGTCCTTGAGCTTGGCTTCAAAGCGCTCAAAGAGCGTGAATGCATCCGCAGTACTGCCGGCAAATCCGACCACCACGGACCCGTCCAACAGATGCCGTATCTTGTTCGCCGATGATTTGACCACCGTTTGCCCCATGGACACCTGTCCATCCCCGGCAAGGGCGACCGCGCCTGCGTGACGAACCGCAATAATCGTTGTTCCCTTGAACATTAGTCCTTCACTCCATCCCCTGTACGGGCTCTTGGGTGCGAATCGTCGTACACTCGCATGATTTGTTCAAGACTCACTTGGGTATATCTTTGTGTTGTGGCCAGACTCGCGTGCCCAAGAAACTCTTGAATGTGCCGCAAATCCGCACCGCCTTCGAGCAAGTGCGTTGCACACGAGTGGCGTAACATGTGCGGATGAATGGAATCCCACCCATCGTTTTGTTGGTGACGTTGATTGAGAAGGCGCCGCACCGAACGAACCGATAGACGTCGACCATATCGATTCAAAAATAAGGCTGACTCCCCCTCGGCCGGATGAAGATCAGCCCGCTTGACCAAGTACGGGTCCAACGCAACGATGGCCGACTCGCCAACGGGTACAATTCGCTCTTTGTTGCCTTTGCCCAGTACCCGAATCAATCGGCTCTCCCGGTCGATATCGTGCACATTCAGGCCCACAAGCTCGCTCACTCGCAATCCACCTCCGTACAAGATCTCGAACATCAACGTATTGCGCATCTCGAGCACACTGTCCGGATCCCGGGTGGCCAGGAGTCGCTGAACGTCCTCCTCCATCAAAATCCGCGGGGATCGTTTCCCCACTTTGGGCGATCGCACTCCTTCGCAGGGGTTGCTCCCAATCTGCTCGGTTGCCACCGCAAAATGATAGAAAGAACGGAGCACTGCGAGCTTCCGAGAGATGGTCGCTGGCTTTCGCTGCCCAAACAGACGGTGTAGATATGTCCGTACAGACGCGGTGTCCACATGATCCCAAGCCAAAGACTCTTCAGCCAAGAATGTCGCAAATTCCGTCAGATCCGACCGATAAGCCCGTAACGTGTGGGGGGACACGGCACGCACTTTCTCCAGTCGAGTCAAAAAACGCTCAAACGGTTCCATGGACGCCATTCTTCGACCAGACTAGCACGAAAACACGAGAGTACCGATTAACGATACCGATGGCCCATGTGTAGGCAACCATGTATGCTACGTTGCATGCGAATCATTCTCGCCATATTCGTCCTGTTGATTGCCTTCCCGGCCACCGCCGGTCCGGTCACCCTACGCACGACCGATGGGCTTCGCCTGAAAGCAGACTGGATGGCGCCCGCAAACAAGAAAAAAGGGGTGATGGTGGCATTGCACATGTTTCAGAACGACCGCCACGCGTGGCGGTCGCTGATGATGACCGCCAAAAAGAAAGGCCTGGGCATGTTGGCGGTCGATCTGCGAGGACACGGCGAGAGTAAACGCCACAAGAACAACGATCTCTCCAAGCGGGTTGTCGCGCGCGACCCCGCGCTCTTCATGGCCATGCATAAAGACGTAGACGCTGCGCTCAAGTTCCTGAAGAGAAAGCGCATCCACCCAAGCCGAGTGGTCCTCGTGGGTGCTAGCGTTGGCTGCAGCGTCGCCCTGCATTACGCCGCAACACACCCCAAGATACGGGCTGGGGTCTTGCTCTCACCGGGTACGAACTATCTGGGGATCCCATCCTTGCAGCACATCACACAATGGGGAAACCGACCGCTTCTCATGGTCGCCCCTGTGGACGAGGTCGAGAAGGGTGCTCGCCCCTTGTTCAGTGCCATGCTCGACCGAACCCACAGCATCGTCCTGGCGGTGCCACAGGAAAAAGTGCATGGCACCCACATGTTCGGGAAAGTGCCTCGACTCGAAATGCGACTCGTCGAGTGGGTGCAGCTGCGGGTCGACGAGGCGCTCAAGAAAGCCACGAAACCAAAGTCCAAGAAGCGACCAACCCAACGAAAGTAGATCGTCGCTAAGCGTCCTTGCACACACCCAGTTGAAGGGCGGCATCCAGCTCAATATAGCCACCCTCACATCGGTTGAGACAATCCAAGGGCCCACCGACGTTGATGCCACAATAGGCCTCACATCGACCGCTTGATTTCACGCATGTCAATCCCATCTGGCATTCGTTTTGGGCCGTGCATGCTTGTCGCTCAGTCTTGCTGCCTATCCAGTAGCAGACACCCGTGAGCGCCGCATCGCTGTAACAGGCCTTCCCAATTTCGCAATTTTGCAAGAGAGGATCACAGCCCGACGTCGGTCGCGTCACAAAGGCCCACGACCGGTCGAAGGGCACACCATCGCTCGTTCCCTGGAACCGAACCTCGTATGTATGACCTGGCTCCAATGGATCATAAGCATAGAGCGCCACGGCGCTGTGTTCGTCCAAATAGGCATCGTTGTCCGGACTCCGCGACACGTGGGCCACGGGAAGAGAGTCTTGAGTCACATCGCTCAGGGCGTGCTCCCCCAACACCACATGGGCCCCGTCCGAAAAGCCCAATGTCACAATCGGTCCCGATGGAAACCCTGTTGGTGGGCTTGGCGGCTGCGGATCTTCGAGACCATCCCACGTCAAAGGCACACCATGCGCACCCGGCGGTGGCCATGGAATGCCCTGAGACACGATCGTCACCGCACCGGTGGTCGTACCCACATCCAACACGTTGGCAAAACGTCCCAGGTGCTCCGCTGCCCCGTACCCGATGTGCTTCGCCGCAGGGTGGAGAAGCGGGAGGCGATGGTAGAGCGACTCAATACAATGAGCCACGGCCGAAATCGCTTGGGGCTGAAACGTCACCACCTCGGCCAATGCCTCCCCCGTGTATCCGGCCTTGTCGAGGCGCTCCCAGTAATGCACGCCCCAAAACCCGTCATAATCCGGGCTCTCTTGATGCACGCTAAGCCCTCCCTCGTCGTAGAGTTCGGGATGATGTACGAGATACTTCGCATGGGCGGACGCGGCTTCGTTGATGGTGGCCAACTGAGCAACTGGACCCAAGCCCGCTTGTGCCCGGTAGGTGTTCACCCACCACAGCGCATCTTGTTGCTCCGCGCTGGCTCCAGGGGGCGCTTCGCCCAGCGGTTGCGGGTGGGGTGGAGTGGGCGGAAACATCCCCAGCGAGTCCGAAGTGTTTTGACCGTCCACCGGATCGACGTCATCGACCGATGTGCAGGCCATCAACACAACAACAAGGGTGACAATACCGAGGATCGAGTGTCCTGCACGTGAAGTAGGTGTCGGGTTTCGATGGCTCTGGGCTGGGAACCCACGTCTCTTCGTCACCCTTACCGTCAACGCATCCCCGCGGGCTGCCAAAGGCCGTGATGATCGGCTGCAGCAAGTGCCGCCCGGTGATCCGAAGGGTGGTCCTTAAAAGCCTGGCGATAGGCAGCGACCGTTCCACCGTCGCGCCATGCCTGAACCGCGGCCAACCCCACGTCGATCCCTCCCTGCGACAAGCGATACTCCACCCAAGCCCATCGTGGCGAAACACTACGAAGCTCAACCTTTCCTTTGACACGCTGACGCAACCGACGAATTCGACGTTCCAGCACTTTGATATCTGCGAATGGCGCATCTCCCAATGGGGTATGTAACTTGGGGACGAAGGGGGACAGACTCAGCGCCACGCGGGGGACAATCTTCTGCAACATCAACGAAAAGTCGGCCAACTCATCGATGTCCTCATCGGTTTCTCCCGGTAAACCCACGATCACGTACATCTTGTAGATCCGCATCGCGTAGCGAGCGGCCAACTCAGCAGCGTGGATCAGATGTCGGTCCCGCAACCCTTTCTTGATCCGGTTCCTCATGGCTTGGCTCGGAGCATCACTGGCGATGGTCATGGTTCGGTACCCGCCTCGTTGCAAGAGCTCCACAAATTCGTCGTCCAATCGGTCGGCCCGTAGACTCGACACCCCGACCCCTTTTCCGTGATCTACAGCGTACTGAAGGACGCGCTTGATGTGCGGATATTCACTGACCGCTGCCCCCACAAATCCGAATCGGGGCGCATCGGAGTTCATCGCCTCCTCCACCCGTTGTGGGTCCGCACTGCGCATGGGCTGGGCGGTTTGGCGCATCACACAAAACGAGCAAAACCGTGGACACCCGCGGCTTGTTTCAATGAGCAACATGTCGCCGAGCTCCGCATCCGGAGTCCAAATCTGCCCAATGGCGGGCAAATCATCGGTGGTGACTCGAAGGGCAGCGGGCACCCGGTCGCCGTGAATGGCCGGCACAAACATCCCGGGCGTAGATGCCAGCGTCTCCAAGAACGTATTGCGGTCTCCCTGTCCCACCGACGAGAGCAACGCTTCCAACAGGGGTTGAGCGGCCAACTCTCCGTCACCAATGACCACAACATCGGCGATGGGCGCCAAGGGCAGCGCATTGGACATGGTAATGGGGCCACCGATGATCACGGGCGGATGGTGATCGCTACGCTCGGAACGTAAGACTGGAATACGTGCCAAATCCAGCATGGTAAACACCCCGGCCAGGTCCGGCTCAAACGCCAATGAGATTGCCACACAATCCGACCCACCCACGGGAAAGTTGGACTCCATGGTGGTCAGCGTCGCGTTTTTCTGACGAAAGAGAGGCACGTCATCCGGTAAAACGGCGCGCTCACAGACCACATCTGGATGTGCATTAAACAAGCGATACATGACTTGGTAGCCCAACGAAGACATGGCGACCGAATAGGGATTGGGATAGAGCAACGACATACGATAAGAGCCCGTCTTGAAGAGCGTCCCATGCTCTCGCGCTAATCGATCTCGCCGGCCATCTGTCGTTGTACGTGCCACGTACTCAATACGGTGAAGGGCTCTTATCCACTTGTCAAACCCCAAGAACACGAATGCACAATCCGAGCGCGTTAGATCATCTGCCGCTTGACAGACCCTCACCTGCCAGTGGTAGCACTCGATCAATGAATGGCCATCACACATGGATTGAGATCAGCGAAAGTAGTCTCCGACACAACTTCGATACCCTCCAGGATCTCAGCAGTGAACGCACGATCGTCGCCCCGGTTGTCAAAGCAAACGCCTACGGACACGGGTTGCGCTTGTGTGCTGGCATCTTCGTCGGTGCGGGAGCGAACACGCTGTGTGTAAATGAGATTTCAGAGGCTGAAGCGCTCAACGATCTAGATGTGAATGTCCTCATTTTGGGCCCCATCTTTGCCGAAGACGCCCCGCGAATCGCTCAGGGACCGTGGCACGTCACGGTGAGCTCCCCATCGGTGTTGAACGCGCTGAATGTGGCCGGCAAAGCGATGAACAAAGAGATCCCCATCCACATCAAAGTGGAGACTGGAACCAATCGCCAAGGTCTTCCCCCGGAACAAGCCATGGCATTGGCGACGCAGGCAAACACCCAACAAGGAACCCGATTGGCAGGACTCAGCACCCACTTGTCCGATGTGGAGGACGAAACAACCCACACCTTCGCACACATCCAATTGACTCGATTTGAAGAAGCGATCGCGGCCACGAAAGGCGTCTTGCGCCATTGTGCCTCCAGCGCTGCCCATCTTCTTTTCGAGCAATCACACTTCGACATGGTGCGCCCTGGAATCGCTTGCTACGGCTTGTGGCCAAGCCCCGAAACCCACATAGCCACCAACATTGTGCATGCCGACCGCGTCCGTCTGCGGCCTGCGTTAACGTGGAAGACCCGCATCGCTCAGGTTAAGGACGCCCAACGAGGGGATTATGTGGGTTACGGGCGAACACACCGCTGCGCCGAAGACACTCGAGTAGCGGTGCTTCCGGTGGGGTACTACGACGGCTATGATCGCCGTCTATCGAGCCAAGGATTTGTGCTCATCCGCGGCCAAAAAGCACGGATTTTGGGTCGTGTCTGCATGAACATGATGATGGTGGACGTAACCGGTATTGCCGATCTCGCAGAGGGCGAGGAAGTGGTCCTATTGGGTCGACAAGAGCCAAGCAGCGTCTCCGCGCAAGAACTGGCCGACTGCATCGGAACGATTCACTACGAAGTCACCACGCGGATTCACGAACGTATCCCACGGGTTCGAGTGGATTAATCATTCCTCCGTCGCCTCGCGACTTTTGTGCTAAAACTGATGCCATCTTTCGAAAAGACCCAGAGCGCAATCGAGGTTGTGTTGCATGACAAGACCCACCACAATCGCTGCTTTCTTTGATGTAGACCGAACCATTGTGATGGGCCACACCAGTCGATTGTACTTCCGTCACCTTCGTGACCGGGGCGAGTTGGGCTGGCGAAGCTTATTGCGGGTCTCCTCCGTATTGCTGCGGTACAAGTTGGCCGTCATCAACATGAACAAAGTGATGGAGCAAGCAGCCCATGAAATGCGCGGGTATTCGGAGGAACGGCTGACGACTCTGTGTCAGGAAGTGTTTAACGAGCGGGTCGTTCCTCGGATCTCCAAAGCAGCGGTTGAAGCCATCGAAGGACACCGCAGGCTCGGCCATCGAATCGTTTTGCTCACCGCATCCACGCCCTACATTATCGAACCATTGAGTCGACATTTGGCCTGCGACGACTTCTTGTGTACCGAGCTTTCTGTGCAGGAGGGAACACTGACGGGTGATTTCGTGCGACCCATGTGTTTTGGCGAGGGGAAACGTTATTGGGCCGAGCAGTACGCCGAAGAACATTCGATCGACTTGAACCAGTCGTACTTCTATACCGATTCGTACACAGATCTACCCATGTTGCTCGCTGTGGGACACCAACGCATCGTCAATCCAGATCCTCGCTTGCGTTTGCATGCGCTTCGGCGCCGGTGGCCCGTGCTTCGCTTCGACCGCTAACCACCCTGAGCATTTAGGCTCCTCTTCGCCCGCGAACACTTATCCACAACTTGGTAGCCCCCGCAGTGCTTTGGGCTTGCACTGGATCATCCGACGTAGTAGATGAAGACGCGAGTACCGTCCCATGAAAAAGGTCGAAGCGATCATCCGTCCGTTCAAGCTTGATGAAGTCAAGGAGACTTTGAACGAAGCAGGCATACATGGGATGACTGTCAGCGAAGTCAAAGGCTTTGGACGCACCGGTGGGAAAACCGAGACATACCGTGGCGCGGAATACCTGATTGAATTCGTTCCCAAAGTACGCATCGAAATTGTAGTCCCTGACGAACAAATCCACGAAGTCATCGAATGCGTCGAACGTGCCGCAAGAACCGGCAAAATCGGCGATGGGAAAATTTTTGTCTCTTCGATCGATGAAGCCATTCGAATCAGAACGGGTGAACGAGGCAATGACGCACTATGAGTCCAACAACGCCGGATTTCAGCAAGAAACGCTGCGTCGTGGGGGCTCGATTGAACAATTTGCAGCCATTGGGGCTTTCGAAGAAAACAGGGCTTGGTAAGAATATACTTGCGGACGTGCACGGTGGTACGACCTCGGTACAACGCAGTTTGTGAACAACAACTCAATAGGCAACGGGGATCAAGATGACAATGATTGCTGAATATATTTGGATGGACGGTAACGAACCCACCAAGAAGTTACGGTCGAAAACAAGGATTTTGCCGACGGGTGGTGACATTCGTATGGACACATTTCCGATGTGGCAGTTTGACGGCTCTTCCACGGGACAAGCCGAAGGCAACGCTTCGGATTGTTTGCTGCAGCCAGTTCGTTTCGTGTCGGATCCCATCCGCGGCGACGGCTGTTATCTGGTCCTTTGTGAAGTACTTAATGCCGATGGCACACCTCACGCGACCAACACGAGAGCCAAACTCCGCACCATTCTTGATGGCGGTGCTGCCGCTTCAGAGGCATGGTTTGGATACGAACAAGAATACACGCTCTACAAAGGAGCGCGGCCCTTGGGCTTCCCATCTGAGCGACGGTTTCCGGCAGCACAAGGCCCCTACTATTGCGGAGTGGGTGCGGATGAAGTGTACGGCCGAGATTTGGTCGAAGCACATATGGCAGCCTGCCTCGAAGCGGACCTGCTCTATGTGGGTTTGAACGCCGAGGTCATGCCGGGCCAGTGGGAATACCAAATCGGTGGCATCGATGGCACGACGCTGCGTGCGAGCGACGATCTGTGGTTGTCCCGGTGGTTGCTCTACCGCATCGGTGAAGACATCGGCATCGCCGCCACGTTGGATCCGAAACCCGTGCCAGGCGACTGGAATGGTGCTGGAATGCACACCAATTTTTCCACCAAGCAAATGCGCGCCGCGCCAACCAGTGAAAATGATGATCTGGGTATCAACGCCATCAATGCGGTAATCGGCCGTATGGAAAAGCGTATTGAGGTGCATTTGGCCGCCTATGGCAATGGCTACGAGATGCGACTTACGGGACATCACGAGACCTGCCGGTACGACCAGTTCAAGGCTGGCGTCTCCGATCGAACCGCATCGGTTCGGATCCCAGCACAAGTGGCAACCGACCAATTCGGATATTTGGAAGATCGTCGACCCAATGCCAACGCGGATCCTTACGAGGTCGCCGCTGTATTGCTAGACACAGCCTGTAACTAACGCCCCCAATCCACCCACGGTCCGCACCCGGATCATGGGTGGCACACTCTTGTGGCCTTCCCTCGTTCACAGCACTGTGCTTACACAATCGACTGTATGTCGCCTCGATGCGGTGTATACTCCACAAAACCCTAGAAACACAGTCAAGGAGTGGAGTATGAACTGCCATCAATGCGAACAAAACCTCACCTCCGATACCAACTATCGGTTTTGTCCCTATTGCGGTGCACAGATTGCGACAGTATCCGACGAATCCGACACGATCCCCACGATGGATGACGTGTCCGACACAATACCTGTTGCCGCGATCACCGCTGAGAACACTGACACCAACAAAACACCGACCGAAAAGAAGAAACGTTCCTTCAGCGAGACAGCCTGGTTCATGGCAAACACACTGCCCGAAGGTTTGGACGACGTGACGCCCGAAAATTATACGGATATCGATAAAATGAATGAGCCCTACGAGCAGAACAAAAAAATCCCATCCCCCATCCGAAAAGAGTTTTCATTGTCAGAGACTGCGCAACATAAAGCAGTCCAAGATGTCGACGCAACGGAATAGTTTTCCCCTATATTAACCAAAGCTTATAAGTTTGCCCGTGTTCTTGACAGGTGAACTTTTGTACAGTAGTCTGCGGTCCATGTCGTACGATCTAGAAATCCTGACAATTGGTGACGAAATCCTCAACGGAACCATCGCAGACACCAATGGCCAATGGTTGTGCGACCAATTCCGCGGAATGAACGCCCCGGTTCGGTGGAAACAAACCGTATCCGACCATGTGGACGACATTTGCGCCGCGTTGACCCTCGCCACAGACCGTGCCGACATGGTGATCGTAGGAGGTGGACTCGGCGGAACGAGCGATGATCGAAGCGCCGAGGCCGCCGCCGCCGCGCTTGGAGAACCCTTGGTCCATCGAGCGGATCAACTGGCACTGGTTGAAGAAAAACGTGCCCGTTTTGGACTCCCTCTTCACCCCAGCGATGACAAGATCGTCAGCCTCCCGGAAAGCGCGAATCCACTGTCGAACCGCGCGGGACTCGCTCCCGGGTTCCAAATCCTTTTGAACAATGTTCCCGTGTTCTTTTTGCCGGGCGTTCCCCAAGAATGGCGTACGATGGCCAAGGAACATCTCTTGCCCCATGTGCAGCAGCACATCGATGTGCTCACCGTCGAAAGGACGTGGAAGTTCTTTGGCTACACCGAGTCCGAACTCGCCGCCCTTGCACAACCCTTGTCTCGACCCTCGGTGACGCTGCATTTTCGAGCGCACTTCCCCGAGATCCACCTGCGCGCCACCGCCACAGACACCGCCACCCTAGACACGTTTGAGGAAACCCTTCTCGCCCAGACACGCTCTCGGTATTTCGGCGACGCCGACGCCACCTTTCCCGGTGCCGTCAATCACGCTCTGCGAGCCCGGGGTTGGACCTTAGCAACCGCAGAGTCCTGTACTGGCGGCATGGTCAGTCAACTGCTGACCTCTGAACCGGGGGCCAGTGATGTCTTCGTGTATGGTGCGATCACCTACGCCAATCGCTCCAAACAAGAGACTCTTCAGGTCGACGAACAACTTCTGCTCAACCACGGGGCCGTGAGCGAACCCGTGGTCCGAGCCATGGCATCCAATGTGCGCGCCCGTGCAAAGAGTACTTTGGGCGTGGCAATCAGCGGCGTCGCCGGGCCAGACGGGGGAACCGACGAGAAGCCTGTGGGTACCGTGCACCTGGCGCTATGCACACCCGACACACTCATTCACCGACTTCACCACTTTCCCGGCAATCGGGAATGGATCCGAACACTGGCCGCGTACACAGCCCTCGACATGGTTCGTAAAGCGTGCACAAAGCCACAGCCGCAGAAGGACGGTTGACACAATTTCTCAATTCTGAACAACACAAGACTGACAGTGGAAACACTACCGAAACCAAAGAAAGGGAGACATCAATGGCGACCACAAAGAAAACGAAAAACGAAGACCGAACCGAGCAACTTGATTTAACCATCGCCGCTGTCGAAAAACAGTTCGGACGTGGAAGCATCATGCTTCTGGATGAAACAAAGTTGATGGATGGAATCAAAGTCATCTCCTCTGGATCCGTAGGCTTGGACATCGCCCTGGGTATCGGTGGCTATCCAAAAGGCCGAATCGTTGAAATCTACGGACCCGAATCGTCTGGAAAAACCACCCTGGCCCTCCACGCAATTGCCAGTTGCCAACGCTCCGGTGGTGTCGCCGCATTTATTGACGCAGAACACGCCCTAGACGTTGTCTACTCACGCAAACTGGGGATCCGTGTCGAGGAGCTCCTCTTTAGCCAACCAACCACCGGCGAAGAAGCCCTTGAGATTGCCGACATGCTGGTCAAATCGGGCGCTGTTGATCTCGTGGTGATCGACTCCGTCGCGGCGTTGGTTCCAAAAGCAGAGTTGGAGGGCGAAATGGGCGATACCCATGTGGGATTGCAAGCACGCTTGATGTCTCAGGCCCTGCGCAAGCTGACAGGCTCACTCTCGAAGAGCGAGACATGCTTGATGTTCATCAATCAAATCCGAATGAAGATCGGCGTCATGTTTGGTAGTCCTGAGACCACCTCTGGCGGTAACGCGCTCAAATTCTATGCCTCTCAACGGCTGGATATTCGCCGCATTGCGTCCATCAAGGACAAAGGCGAGCGAACGGGAAGTAGAACCCGTGTTCGCGTCGTGAAAAACAAGGTCGCCTCCCCCTTCCGAGAGGTGGAGTTCGACATCCTCTACGGCCAAGGCATCAGTTTTGAGGGAGATTTGCTCGATCTGGCGACCGACAAAGACATTATCGACAAATCCGGTTCCTGGTTCAGCTACAAGGGGGATCGTATCGGTCAGGGCCGTGAAAACGCCCGCCAATGGCTGTCAGAAAACACCGAAACGGCCAAACTGATCCAAGAACAAATCCTCGAGGAGGCCGGTTTCCTCAATGCACCCGAGACCTCGACACCCGCCCCCCTATCTGCTGAAATGCACTGATGGCCTTGTCAATCGATCCGATTCTCCGCTTCGCAGTACAGAATCAGGTGAGCGATGTTCATTTAAAAGTCGGAAGGCCGCCCATGCTACGAAAGTGTGGGCGGCTGCTCCCCCTTAAAGGGGCCGATGTGCTCCAGCCCATCCATCTCAAAGAGTGCATCGCACAAATCGCAAGCGACAAGGAATGCACCACACTCAAAGACACCGGAGATCTCGAATTCACCTACGTATTGGACGACATCGGTCGCTTTCGAATCAGCGCATTTCATCAACGCGATTTGGTGGGAATGGTCATTCGAGTGATCCCATCCACAATATCCACCATCGATGATCTCCAACTACCGGAGACATTGAAGCGACTGTGTGAACACCGGCGTGGACTGGTCTTGGTGACAGGAGCCGCCGGTTCCGGCAAGACGACCACTTTGGCGGCGATGATCCACCACATCAATCAGACACAACCCGTCCATATTCTGACCATTGAAGATCCCATCGAAGTCATTCACAACGATGAACAATCCATCGTCAATCAGCGGGAAGTGGGACGCGACACAGCGTCTTTCGACCTGGCGGTTCGCGCCGCACTCCGACAAAACCCCGACGTTTTACTCATCGGTGAAATGCGTGACATGGAGACCATGCGTACGGGGCTGATCGCCGCTGAAACAGGACATCTTGTTTTCTCCACATTGCACACCATCAATGCCGTAGAGAGCATCTCCCGGGTCATCACCTCCTTTCCGGCCCATCAGCAGCAAGAGATTCGAAAACTGGTCGGCAATATCCTGGTCGGGGTGGTGAGCCAGCGCTTGGTACCCAAAGCCGACGGGTCCGGCGTGGTCGCCGCATTGGAGATCATGATAAGCACCGACTTTGTCCGAGAATGCATCCACAATCCTCAGCGCACCGTGGAATTGCATGACTACATTGGAAAGGGCAAAGACACCTACGGTTCCCAAACCTTTGACCAAGCATTGGTTGCGCATTACCAGTCTGGCCTGATAACCAAGCAGTGTGCGATCGATCATGCCTCCATTCCGGGAGACATGAAGATGAAGCTCAGCGGCATTAGCAACTAGCTTGGAAGAGAACAGCGTCATGACGTGGACAACAGATCGGGTACGGGCAACCTTTCTCAAGTATTTTTCGGATCGAAATCATCGGATGGTCAGTTCCTTGCCTGTGGTGCCTCCTGCCGATCCCACCTTGCTCTTCGTCAACGCCGGAATGGTGCAATTCAAAGACATCTTCACGGGCGAGCGACACGTTGACTACGCCGCCGCATGTTCGGCCCAAAAGTGCCTTCGCGTGAGCGGGAAGCACAATGATTTGGAAAATGTCGGACGAACCGCACGTCATCACACGTTTTTCGAGATGCTTGGTAATTTCTCCTTCGGCGACTATTTCAAAGACAAGGCCATTCAGATGGCATGGGAATTGGTTACCGACGTCTACGGACTGGACAAGGAGTCGCTCTGGGTGACGATCCACCCCGAAGACGACGAGGCCCGCCAGCTGTGGAAATCGATCTCGGGTCTACCCGACGAGCGAATCGTCGATGATTCCGACAATTTTTGGTCCATGGGCGACACGGGACCGTGTGGTCCGTGCTCGGAAATCTATTTCGATCAGGGCCCAGAACTCAGCGGCGGTGTGGACGTTCCCTTTGGCGACGAGGGCGACCGATACCTGGAGTTCTACAATCTTGTGTTCATGCAGTACGATCGTGATGCTGTTGGCCAGTTAACGCCCTTACCAAAACCCTGTATTGACACGGGCATGGGCCTCGAACGCATTACGGCCCTCTTGCAAGACAAGCAATCTAACTACTCCACCGATGCGTTCATGCCATTGATTGAGAGGGCGGCTTCGATCGCAGGGATTCAATACGGCCAGGTCGAAGAGCAGGACGTGGCGTTGCAAGTGATCGCCGACCATGCCCGCGCCAGCGCGTTTCTGATCGCCGATGGCATTTATCCCGAGAATGAAGGTCGCGGCTACGTCATTCGTCGCATCATGCGGCGCGCCATGCGTTTTGGTCGCAAACTGGGGCTGACGGGCCCATTTCTCCGCGACATTTGCGCAGAAGTGGTTCAAAATATGTCGACCGCCTATCCGAATCTCAAGGAACGCGCCGAAGTCATCCAAACGATTGTCACCCAGGAAGAGGAACGCTTTGGTCGCACCTTGGCCACCGGCATTAAGTTGTTGGAGGAAGCCATCCAGCAGCATGGAGCCACTCAAATCATCCCAGGCGCCATCGCATTTGAGCTCTACGACACCCACGGGTTTCCGCTCGACTTAACGGAGCAGGCTGCCGATGAACACGGCTTTCGTGTCGATCGAAAGGGGTTCGACGACTCCATGGAGACCCAGCGAGCCATGGGACGAGCGTCCTGGAAAGGCCAACAGGGATCGGACACCTCGCGCTGGGAGGCGCTACGCGATGAGCACGGTCCAGTAGACTTTGTCGGGTATGATCAGGAGGAATGCACAGGCTCTCTCTTGGCCGCCGAAGACGGCAGCGATGGCCAAATCATCATCGTCACCGACCGGACACCCTTCTACGCAGAGAGCGGTGGGCAGGTCGGAGACACGGGGTGGATCGAAAACAAAAGTGCTTGTTTCTTGGTAAGCGACACCCAGACGGTGATCGATGGGATCCACGTACACATCGGACGCTACGAAAAGGGCTCCATGAGCGCCGGAGACACAGTCACGCTACGAACCAACGTCGATGAGCGAAACCTCACTCGCCAGAACCACAGCGCGACCCATCTGCTACACACGGCGCTACGAACCACGCTTGGGGACCATGTGAAACAGCGGGGTTCGCTGGTCGGTCCCCATCGCTTGCGCTTCGACTTCAGTCACTTCGGTCCCCTCACGGCAGAGGAGATCGCGGGTATTGGGGCCTGGGTTAACCAGCACATTGTTCTCAACGAGACCGTGCAAACGAACGTGATGCCCAAAGAGGAGGCGATTTCGGCGGGAGCCGTGGCCTTCTTCGGAGACAAGTATGGGGACACGGTCCGAATGCTGACCATCACCAAAGACAGCGTGGAGCTGTGCGGTGGGACGCACGTCAATGCCACCGGCGACATCGGTCTGTTCAAGATCATCAGCGAAAGTGGCCTGGCCGCGGGGGTGAGGCGCGTGGAGGCGACCACAGGGATGGATGCGCTCAAGCGTGTCCAAGAACAAGAGGCGACACTGTCCCTCTTGGCCGCCGAGCTCAAAGTGGGCGTCACGGAGGTCATGGACCGGGTCCGGAAACTCAAAGACGACAACGCTACGCTGCGAAACGATGTGGAACAACTCCAAGCCAAAGAACGGTCCAAAGGCGTGAGTGCTGCCGATCCAGAAGTCATCAACGGCCTCAATGTGCTGATCCTGTCGGTCACAGGAGTCAAAGGCGGGGACTTGCGTGACATGAGCGACAAAGCACGCCAGCGTCTTGGATCGGGCGTGGTTCTCATCGTCAGTGACAACAACCCCAAGGTGGCGTTGTTGGTGGCGGTCACCGATGATTTGAAGGATCGAGCATCGGCAGGTACGCTGATTGGTGAGCTTGCGCCCATCGTGGGTGGACGGGGAGGAGGACGCCCGGACATGGCCCAGGCGGGCGGTTCGGAGCCCGACAAAATCCCAGCCATGATCGCGACGTTCAAGACACTTATCGAAGGGCTCTAGGAGAATGAATGAAAAGTGACTTTCCCAATGAACTTTTGAGCGCGCACGCATCAATGCCCGATTCTGACGCTGTTTTGACCCGATTTCAGGAGTTGATTCGTCAAGGCGGCATCGCCGCCAACGAGGCCGCGAACGAAACCAAAGAGTTGGCGGAAATTCCGGCAGAACCCATGGACACGGAAACCGCTGACAGTGAAGCCGAGGAGCCCGATACGCAAGTGGACGAAGCGACCCCCTCTGTGGACGACGAAGCCCACCCTCAAGAAGAACACAATTCCTCTTCCGAGCAATTAGCGGCAGACGCTGACGAGCCAAATGACGTCAAACCTGTGGAGGCCGACGATTCTTAGCGAACAGGATCTCATTGACCATCTGGCCAACGGAGAAAAATCAACGGATGGCATGGTGATCGGTTGTGAGTATGAAGTCCTCATTGTCGATCGTCAGTCTCGACGTACCGTCCCCTACGCGGGCTCGGTGGGCATCGCAGCCATCTTGTCCCATCTCGCCCACCACTTTGATTGGTCCCCAATCGAAGAACACGGCAACGTCATCGCGCTGACACGAGATGGGCAGAGCATTACGCTAGAGCCTGGCGGCCAATTTGAGCTCAGCGGCAGTCCGAAACAATCTTTGGCGGACGCCCACGCCGAATTGCAGCAACACATTGCCGAAATCCGTTCCATCGAGGAACACTTCCCCGTCACCATTGAGTGGCGAGGATTAAACCCGTACCAGTCGGTCGACCAAATTCAGTGGGTACCCAAGGAACGGTATCAAATCATGCGTCGATACTTGCCCACACGTGGCGCGTTGGCGACGACCATGATGGGACTGACGTGCACCGTACAGACCAACCTGGACTACACCAGCGAGGAACATTTCTCCCACGCACTCCGGACCGCCACCGGGGTCAGCGCCCTGGTCACGGCGTTGTTTGCGAACTCGCCCTGGAAACACGGAGATCTTCGACGCTACCAGTCCTATCGATCCCTGGTGTGGACGCAGGTTGATCCAGATCGGTGCGGCATCCAACCATTTGTCTTTGAGACCGATTGTGGATACGCCGATTATGTCGATTGGGTCATCGACGTACCCATGTTCTTTGTACACAGTGCCGCTGGGTACGTGGACCTGGCTGGACGCGCCTCGTTTCGAGATTTGATGGAAGGGCGGGTTCCGGATCATGTCGCCACACCAGAAGCCTGGGATCTGCACTTGAGCACCGTATTTCCGGAAGTGCGGGCGAAAACCCACCTTGAGTTTCGAAGCGCCGATGTGGTTCCCCCCGCAGTTCTTCCCGCCTGTCCGGCTCTATGGAAGGGCCTCATTTACAGCAACGACGCGCTGGATCCAGCCTGGGATCTTGTGAAGAAATGGTCTCTGGAGGATCGGCGAAACTTCGCCACCCGCGTGGCCTATGAAGGACTACAGACTCGCCTTCCTGTGGGTGCTGGGGTTGCCAGCGACCTGTGCCGCGAATTGGTGGACATCGCCACATCCGGTCTCATCGAACAAGCCGAACGTGGTCGAGGCGACACCCAAGACGCTCGTTTTCTCGAGCCTCTTCATGAGATCCTCGCCTCCGGTCAAACGCTGGCCGATCAAACGGAAAACCCCACGTAGTGGTCGCCGGTTCACAGGCGCCATTCCGAAATGGCGTTTTAAACGCGCATCTGCAATAGTACGGCCGCGGAAGACATGGAGGAGAGCAATGCGATCGAAGCTTCTGATGCATTTTATGGGGGGGGGAGCGATTCTATTCACGTTGGTTGCCTGCGGCACCGAATCGGAGAAAACGCCCAAGCCAATCGAGGGGTGCGAAGTTAGTTTGTTCCCGAGTGATGACGACCAGATTAACGTACAGACCGCCCTCATCGAGTCGCCGGAAGGAAGTACGATTTGTTTTGGTAAGGGGACGTTTCGCTTTGCCAAAGAGATCTCACTGTCCACCAACAACGTCATTGTCAAAGGTGCCGGTAGAGATGCGACTATCCTGGATTTCACCGAACAAACCGTTGGAGCCAATGGCTTTTCTATCACCGGTGACAACGTCACCATAGAGAGCCTGACGGTTCTCAACACACCGGGAGACGGTGTCCGAGCCACAGCGGTCGAGAACATTGCCTTTCGAAACGTAGCCGTCATTTGGGAAGCTGAATCGTCCACCGACAATGGGGCCTACGGCTTGTACCCCGTGGAATCGGATGGGGTTCTCATTGAAGACTGTGTGGTCGTGGGATCCCGAGACGCGGGTATTTATGTCGGTCAGTCCAAACACATTTTGGTTCGAAACAACGATGTCTACGGCAATGTCGCCGGCATCGAGATCGAAAATTCACGGCATGCCGAGGTGGTGGATAATCACGCCCACGACAATGTAGCAGGGATTTTGGTCTTCGATCTACCCGAGCTGCCCACCAAACACGGGCAAAAAACCAAGGTTCACAACAACCTTGTCGAAAACAACAATCTGCCCAGTTTCGCCGAACCGGGTGCCATTGTTGGAAAGGTACCCCCCGGTTCGGGCATCATCATTTTGTCGTCGGATCTGAACGAAGTACACGACAACCAAATCACTGGGAATGATTCATTCGGTGTCATGGTGCTTGCATACGACACGGATCTCTTCGGCAAATACGATGACGAGGAATTTGATCGCTTCGCCGAAGGCAACTACATCCACGACAACACGATGAAAAACAACGGCACCGATCCCAAGGGCGTCATCAAAGCCTTCCCGTTGCCCAATCCAATGCCGCATTTGGCGTGGGGTGGGTGCACCGATGACGAGAAAGACAACTCGGATGACTCGTTGACCAATTGCTTCTCCAACAATGGCGACGTGGATTTTGTGGATTTTGATCTTTGTGGTGGATTTGAAAACCAGTCGTCAGACATCACACCCTTGGAGTGCACGGGCGAGTCATTGCCCAGCCAAACCGGACGCATCTAGGAGGCGATTGATGGGACCAAGGTCCACCGTCAACACGCCCGCCTGGCTCGTTGGAAGCGCGTTATTGATTCTCGGAATCGCCTGTTCGCAACCCGATTCATCATCAAAGGACATCAATGGCTCCGATTCGGGGTTGAAAGCCCTTAGTGACTACGGTTTCTTCGAAGGTCCACTGCGTGACCTCCACCCGGCCGAGGGCGTGATCCCGTACACCGTCAACTCCCCCTTGTGGGCGGACAACGCCGCCAAGGGCCGGTTTGTTGTCCCACCGCCTGGAAGCACAATCACATTTTCAGACACAGACGATTGGTTGTTTCCGCTCGGAACGACCTTCATCAAAACCTTCTATTTTGATCTGGATCATACCCAAGACGATGGACCCTACCGAATTGTCGAGACTCGTCTCCTGGTTCTGGAGGAGACGGGATGGAGCGCTCATATCTTCGTATGGAATGAGGACGAAACGGAAGCATTCCGTCACGTCGCCGGCGCGGACGTTTGGATTGATTTTGTCGATTCGGAAGGCAACGCGGTCCAACAATGGTACTTGGTCCCCAACAAGAACGAGTGTGGAAACTGCCACGAACGAGATGATGAGTTGCTTCCGCTAGGACCCGTCGCTCGACAACTTAATCAAGTGATCAACACCACGGAAGGTCCAGCAAACCAACTGACGGTCTGGGAGGACCTGGGTTTGTTTTCGACACCGCTTCCCGAACATGACTCCTATTCAACGCTCGTCGATCCATCCGATCCAACCGGCGATTTAGAGTGGCGTGCACGCAGCTGGCTGGACGCAAACTGTGCTCATTGTCATCGTCCTGGATCGGGCGGGGGCTCCACAGGGCTCGATCTACGGTCCACTGTCACGAATCCAACGAAACTGGGAGTCTGTAAGAGCCCTGTCGCCGCCGGCAGCGGAGCCGGCGGAAACGCGGTGGACATCCTGCCCGGTCAACCCGACAACAGCATCATGGTGTACCGCATCTCGACTCTGGATCCCGAAATCAAGATGCCCGAGTTGCCCAACTTGGAAGTGGATGAGGCTGGCGTTGCGCTCATTCGTGAATGGATCAGCGCGATGGAACCCGTAGGTTGCGATTGATGAGGGGAGTAACCAGCTGAGCCCAGAGAGGATCCTGAAAAAAACGCGCCTCTCTAAGACTTCTTCCCGCGGAAAAGACGGCCAAATGCGTTGCCTATCCCACCATCGTCACTTGACGTGCCGGGAGCGGCGCCGAGTGACCGTAGTTCGTTGGCAGCCGCCTTATTGCCGCTGGGAGCAATTTTGAGCGCCTCTTGAAAGTGTTGCTCTGCCCGCCCCTTGTTGCCCGCTTTCTTGTACTTTTTACCCAAATTGAGTTCAAGATTGTACTTGTATTCGGGGATCTCTGGCTTCATGCGAACGCACTGCTGCAACAACTCGACGGCCCCACCATAATCTCCGATCACCGCCTGCAAGTGGGCGGCGGCGGCCAACTCCTCATGCGTCTCTTTACCGCCTTTATTGCTTTTCTTTTTCGAGTCACTTTCAGCGCCTTTACTTTTGTCCTTGCTCTTCGCTTTTTCTGCGCTCTCGTTATCGCGTTCTCGAAAAACAGCCGTCATGGCATCAAAGTCAACGCTGCTTTTTTTCGGCTCAGCCGACGGTTCCTCGACTGCATCGTCAATGACGAACTCGATTTCTTCCTCTGACTCTGACTCCGACTCACGAACGGGCTCAGGCTCAGGCACTGCCGCCGATTCCAAATCAAAATCGAACTGAGGCACCTCCCCGGACACAGGCGATGCCACGGGCTCAGGCGATGCTACGGGCTCAGGCGATGCGTCAGACTCATACTCGAAGTCGAACTGGGGCACGCCCCCGAGTTCAGGCGCTGCCTCGGTTTTCGTGTCAGGCACAGTCTCGGGATCCGGTGTGGGCACAGAGACCGTATCGATAGCTGCTTCGGCTTCGGCACCCAATCCATTGGTCATACGCTCAAACGCGCTGGTATACGCGTCCGGCGTGTCGTCAACCGTGGATTCATCCGGGGCTGTCGCGAAGGGCTCGTCAATGCCCACACCGGGTGCAGCCATCGTTTCAACAGCAGCCACCGGCTCCGCCTCTTCCGCAGCCCTCGCCTCGTCGTAGTCGGTCGTCACGGGGCCTTGCACAGGAACGAACTCTTCCAACGGTTCCGTGTCCTCGGAATACACGATGGATGGTGAGTTCAGCTTACGATCATATTTCTTCCGCAAGGTGGGATCGGTCAGCGCTTTGTAAGATTCGGCCAAACAATGATGAATGTCTCGAAGCAATCGTTTCGATTCACGAGTGCTCTCTTCCAAATTCTCTAAGCTGTATTGGGTCGCAAGCGATCGAAATGCATCGCGAATGGCAAACACACCATCGCTAACAGTCACACCCAGGCGCTCAAAATGATTCTGTTTTACAACCTCCAAGTGATAGGTCCTGAGCTTCCTCAGGTTGAGCTTTCTCGTCGTCAAGGATCGAGAAACTGCGGCTCTTGCCTTGGTGACAGCCTGATCGATCAGTTTCTTCAAATTAACGACGTCGGGTGGTGCATGGACGAAGTGCTCGATGCCCAACATGTCGCCGGCTCCCCGCGCCGTCACTTCCATTTGTGGATCGACGACGACGACAACCGGGGTAGACTTGGTTTTCTCCATCTCGCGCAGTCGAGCCAGGATCCCATATTGCTTGAATTGTTGCGTGGGACGATAGAGCAGAAAGAGGTCCACTGATTTGGTTCCGGTGACTGCCACCGCTTCGTTCACGGTGGATACAATCGATGCTGTGATATCGCCACTCGTCAGTCCTTTCACAAGCGTGTCCAGCGAATCCACGCGTTCACCAATGATCACGATGTTGTAATTCTGTTCCGTATCCACACCAGGATCATACACGCAGATGGTAGG
>Ga0114996_10000526_pt1 | contig 53435 bp, 43 predicted proteins | sample ArcticOcean_MG_C_4_FD_87039 | JGI IMG/M metagenome (GOLD analysis project Ga0114996, IMG submission 87039) | Marine microbial communities from western Arctic Ocean - ArcticOcean_MG_CB4_134 | ecosystem: Environmental > Aquatic > Marine > Oceanic | place: Arctic Ocean: Canada Basin | collected...
GGCGGCCAGCCGAGGCGCTGAGCTCGGTGGCCTGAAGCTCCAGCTTCGTCGTGTCCTGAAGCTCCAGATTTGCCGTGGCCTGAAGCTCCAGCTCAGACGTGGCGTGAAGCTCCAGCTTTGCCGCGTACCGAGTCATCGGTACGTATTCTTCCGCCTGCCCAAAAAAGTTCCTTCCCCCTATTCGCACCTGCGAACCGGGTTCAGATCGGCCTAGCGTAGCGCCGCACCAAGTCACCTCGGCTCAAACTCGTTGCATGGGAGACCGAACAGGACAACCACCCTAATTACCTTTGACTTCTCTGACGATTGATTGCCGCTCATCGATGGCCAGCCAAAATCCGCCGCGCAGACGTGGCGTGAAGCTCCAGCTTTGCCGCGTACCGATTCATCGGTACGTAGTTCGCGCCCTTGAGAGGCTGCCCCGTTTCGGGCTAAGTTGAAGCGTCTCCAAAAAATGCTATCCTCTGACTGCAACCATGTCCCGCCACCGGCGGCGATTGCCGCACGAATACCCTGCGGGCAAGGCGCTATTCCTTACCTGGCACTTACACGGGAGCCTGCCAGCGTCCCGTTTCCCACCTCCCGGAGGACTTTCATCAGGGGAGTCGTTCGTCTGGATTGACCGCTACCTCGACAGCAGCAGAGAAGGTCCGCTGCATCTGAAGAACGAAAAGATTGCGCTGTTGGTGGTGGATTCGATTCACTATGCGGCGGAGAGTTTGGGCCACTATGAACTCAGTGCCTATGTGGTGATGGCAAACCATGTCCATCTGCTTGCAGTCCCGCGCGTGCCGCCGAGCAGGCTGATGCAGTCACTCAAAGGATTCACCTCGAGGGAGGCAAACAAGCTGCTAGGCAGAACCGGGCAGCCTTTCTGGCAGCGTGAAAGCTACGATCATTGGGTTCGAGATGCGACCGAGCAGGCGCGGATCGTCTCTTACATCGAGAACAATCCAGTGAAGGCGGGGTTGGTGGCGCGGCCGCGGGACTACCCCTGGTCCAGCGCCGCCGCGCGCTCCACCGACGTGCCCTAAATGACGTGCCCAAAATGACCAGCCCTAAAGCTCCAACCTTGGCCTGGCCGGAACCCAAGGATCTGCCGCTCATCGATGGCCAGCCAAGAATCCGCCACGCGGACGTGGCCTGAAGCTCCAGCTTTGACGTGGCCTGAAGCCCAGCATTGACGTGGCGTGAAGCTCCAGCTTTGCCGCGTACCGAATCATCGGTACGTAATCTTCCGCCTGCCCAAAAAAGTTCCGTCCCCCTATTCGCACCTACGAACCGACCAATCGGTTCGCGGCAATCGCGAACCCTCACGCCACGTCGAGGTCGCAATGCTGGGGCGGGCCGCCACCAACAATATCTTGGAATCGAACGATTCGCGAGTCGACGCCTGCTGCACTTGACCATTCGTAACTCACAGCCCCAACGACAAAGCGGGAACGAACCGGGTTCAGATCGGCATAGCGCAGCGCCACACCAAGTCACCTCGGCTCCAACTCGTTGCATAGGAGACCGAAGAGGACAGCCACCCTCGTTACCTTTGCCTTCTCGCACGAATGATTGCCGCTCATCCGTGGCAGCCAAGAATCCGCCGCGCAGACGTGGCGTGAAGCTCCAGCTTTGCCGCGTACCGAGTCATCGGTACGTATTCTTCCGCCTGTCCAAAAAAGTTCCGTCCCCCTATTCGCACCTACGAACCGACCAATCGGTTCGCGGCAATCGCGAACCCTCACGCCACGTCGAGGTTGCAATGCTGGGGCAGGCCCGCCACCAACAATATCTTGAAATCGAACGATTCGCGAGTCGACGCTTGCTGCACTCGACCATTCGTAACTCACAGCCTCAACGACAAAGCGGCCACGAACCGAGTTCAGATCGACCTAGCGCAGCGCCGCACCAAGTGATCCCCCTTCCATCAACCACCCCACTCGCGTAGAATCGGGACGTGGCAATCCCGCAGGCTTCCGGCACCCTCCCTCCGTGTCCGAGTTTCCCGTGCGCGGCTCTATCAACCCCGAACAATTGTCCAGCCGTTTAGGCGCGACGACCGCGGCACGGGTCTGAAGATCGCGGGTTCCACCATAGCTGCCGCCATCCTAACTGTCGTGCTCAGTTTCATCGTCCTGCTGCTCGTGAAACCCTGGATGGGTCACGAGACGGTGATCGCCCTTGGTCTCGTCTCAGGCTATCTCCTTCCCTGGCTTTGCTTTGTCGTCTTCTATCGCTTGGAGCCGGCTGGAACGTCCCTTGATCTCAATCAAAGCCGAGACGGGAAAAGGAGCGATAGGACGGCGCTCCGGAATCGACAAGGGAGCTCGGGAGAAGGCACCGGAGGGCAATCTCCAATTTGCCGTGGCGTGAAGCTCCAGCTTTGCCGCGTACCGATTCATCGGTACGTAATCTTCCGCCTGCTCAAAGGAGTTCCTTCCCCCTATTCGCACCTACGAACCGACCAATCGGTTCGCGGCAAGCGTGGGACGCCTACGCCACGTCGAGGTCGCAATGCTGGGGCAGGCCCCCCCCAACAATATCTTCGAGTCGAACTATTCGCGAGTCGACGCCTGCCGCACGTGACCATTCGTAACCCAGCCCTGAGAAGGGCAAGTTGAGCGCCCCGAACAATTGCCCGCGATCAGCCCACTTGTGGAAGCCGCTGTAGAGGAAATACGAGAAAACGCCCAAAATAGGACGACTCCGCAACCAAAACCAGCGATCATCTTTTTCACAGGCCCGCTCTTCCTTCGGGCACAGGAGGGTCTCCAGCGTCGTCCTCGTTCTTACGCTCCTCGTGCTTCAATTCAATCACGTGACGCGTGGATGGATCCAGGATTGTTTGCAGCTCGAGCATGGCATTTCCGGCAGCGGTGCTGCCTGACGTTCTGCGGTTAGAGACCCACCCTTTGGCTTCCATCCACCGGCCAAGGCAATGGAGCCCATAAAGCGCCACTGCCCCAACTGTCAGCCAGACAACGATCTCGATCGCACTCACCAACTCCATGATACGGCCGGCGGCATTGCACTTCCCCCTTCCATCAACCACCCCACTCGCGTAGAATCGGAGCGTGGCGAATCTGGAGCATGTGGCGAAGCCCGAAACGGGACTCGTTTACCAACCGAAGCCGCACCTGTATAATGGCTTCAGTTCCCCTGGGAAACCCCCCGATGACGAAAATATCTACCGAAGCGCGGCGATTTCAGGTCACGAAGGAATTGGTCGATCATGACGTCGCCGGGCCAGACACTTCTCCACTACACGTGAACCATTTCCAGGTGTCACATGGAGAAGGGGACTGGTACGTTGATGTCGGTACCATTCCCATTGACGATATGCTAAAGAAGGGAGCGGAAAGTGTACGCTTTCTAGTAACCCAAAGGCTGGTGATGAGCCTCCCCAGCATCAAGAAACTCCGGGATCAAATAGCGGACGTACTGGGAAAAGCCGAGGGATCTGCGGATGAATCACCCGACACCAAGAGGAAGGAATCCACGACAGCACGGACGAAGGCGACCAAAACGCGAAGGACCAAGGGTTAAGCCAGTACCGTCGACAACGGAATCTGTAGAGTTATCCGAGGCTGCCGCATCCCCTCGGATTTCGGAATTCGTAGCTTCGACTGCGTCGGAACTTAGCTTTAAAAGAGACGCCCGAGATGAAAGCGGACTTGTTTCCGTTTTTGATGTTGCGGCCTACATCCTCGACCGATGCGGGGCCATGACCGCGATGAAGCTTCAAAAGCTTGTGTACTACACACAGGCTTGGTCTCTTGTTTGGGACGAGAAACCGCTTTTCGGAGAGAGAATCCGTGCCTGGGCGAATGGGCCTGTCGTACCTCGGCTCTACGGTTGGCACAGGGGCTTATATGAGGTCGCGTCCTGCCCGTCCGGCGACCCCTCACTTCTGACGAGCGAGCAGCAAGAGACGGCGAAAGCCGTTGTCGAGTTCTACGGAAATCGCTCGTCCCAGTGGCTTAGTGATTTGACACATCGGGAGAGCCCTTGGCGCGATTCCCGCGAGGGGCTACTTCCTGGCGAACGGGGAAACGGAGAAATCACCCACGCCGCGATGGCCGAATACTACGGGTCTCTGTAAGAAACCTTGACCAAGCGCCCGAGAGTAAAGACCCCTCCCGAACCGTCGAAGCAACCGAAGGTACTGGCGGTGGAGGATCCCGGAAAGCAGAATCCTTCGTGGCGGCTACACCGTCTGGAAGTCGCAGAGCCCTTTGGTTGCTGGCACGAAATTGACCGCTCGAAGCTTCTCTGGATTCGAAAGAAACTTTCTGACTTCGAATCAATGACGTGGAACGAAATCCTCGTTTACGGTAGGGATCAGAACCACCCCGTTCGCGTGGATAAGTTGTTGCCAGGCGCTCGCAAGCGCCTCACTGAACTCCGTTTGGAAGATATCGACCAACTGGTCTCTCTCAGGCTTTCAGGCAGTGAGCGGATATACGGCATCCTGCAAGGGAGTATCCTTCTGCTGCTCTGGTGGGACCCGGACCACGCAATCTACCCTGTCAAGAAGAAGCACACCTAAATTGCGGCGTGCTCCTTCACGCGCCCCGCCGACACCGCAAACAGCGTGCTCAACAACTGCGGCCCCGCAGGGCGCGTGTTCCAAGCGTGCGTGAGCCGTTCTGAGCCGTTTGCGGGGCTTCGGTGGGGGTTTTGGGGTTTGTGGAGAGATTGGGTTGCGGAGCGGTTGAGTGGCTATCTTAAGAACCGTTCTTAGATACCGAGCTATCGTTCAGTCAGACCTGTACTCTGACTCAAGCATCGCCATGACAACCAATGACTCGTAACCGCCTGGAGCCTTTACGCACTCCCGCAGGGTACCTTCCTCGATGAAGCCCTCCGAGCGGTATAGCGAGCGAAGGCGAAGGGGACAGGCACGCACCCATGCAGGATTTCAATTGAGGCCATCTGAGCGCGGCCAGTACAGCACGACCAACAAGTGAAACAAGTGGGGACATCCTTGATAGGTTGGGCCAGCTACGTTCAAGCCGCTTGACCTCAACCAGCCCTGTTCTTTAAGGCTGGTGTCCCAGCGCCCCGCCCGAGAATCTCCGTGTGGCGAACGACCGTTAGCGACGGTCGTTCGGGGGTAGGGGTGGGCCCAAGACCTGTCGCATCGCGGACGGTCTCTTACAAAACGCCACCTCACCTAGCAACCTCAGCGGGCTGAGAACGGTGGAAGGAAGGACGAAGGGGACGGCGCTCCCTTTTTTGCTTCTTCGGCACCGTCAAATCGGAAACGAGGCGGGAAATAGTGACGGCTCCTAGGTTGCGCGGTCCCCACCAGACAACATCCCGAAGGGCTCCCCTTAACCCAATCAATTCAATAACATAAACCACAAAACAAAAGCATCAAAAAACCGCCTGGTATAATATCAGCAGGTAATACCCTGCGGAAAAACATCGAGTCCGGAAATCAGGGCAGCTATCCCCCTGATCGAAGCCAAGACAACCGGCACTCTTCTCAACAAACGTGATCACCGGCCCGCGCTGACGGGCTACCCATGGCCACCCTCGCCCCGTCAATACGGCGGCGGCCGATGCGCCACGGTTGCGCCCCAACTCAGGCGAAGAAACAGAATCTGCACCTGGCGGACGAGGCGAAACCCCGTCCGGCGCACGATCCGGGCACTCGATCGCCCCGCGGAAATTACCTAAAGAAAATATAAATGAAATCGCGAAGAATGAGGTCTGCATAATATGATGAGCGAATATAGCCATAATCCGCTGGAAACCGCTGACAGCTCGAATCGCGGAAACCATCTCAACGGACTCACCACCCGTCAAGACCGCGCCCTGATGGCGCTGCTCGAGGCGCCTTCGATCGTCGCCGCCGCCCGCAAGGCCGAGGTCGGCGAAAGCACCCTCCGGCAATGGCTGCGCGAGGACGAGAATTTCCAGGCAATGCTGCGCCTCATCCGCCACGAAACCCTCTCCCACGTCACCACGCGGCTCCAGCAAGAGGCGGAAAAAGCCGTCGCCGCGGCCAGCACCATGATCGCTTCCAAGAGAAAAATCGAACCTGGACGCGCTTCGCTCATCCGCACCCTGTTCGATTTCGCCTACCGCTCAAACGCCCACAGCGACATCGCCGGCGTCGTCCGTTCACTCGAAACCGTCATCAAAGCCCAAGCCGAAAACCAGAACGACCAAAACCAGCGCAACCAAGACCACCACAACGGAAACCACACCGGCCAAAACGACCAGACCCGCCCCGCATTGGAGTCCGGCCAATGACCGAAACCCTGATGAGCCAGCTCTACTATCCAGTCCTCCGGCGGCGCGTCGAAGATCTCAAAGCGCGGCACACGGCGCGCCAACCAAAGGAAATCTACTTTGCGTGGTTCGACACCGACGACCGTAGCGATCCATTTATGGTCATCGGCCCGGGAGGAACACAATGGAACCGCGGCGACCCCCTCCCCCCGCCAGGATTCGAAATCCTCGCCGACGGCACGCTGCACTTCTCGTCAAGCTCAACCGAATCCGCCGCCAGCGTTGTCTGAGATCCCATGCCATCGAGGGAACCCTCATCGGCCCCGGCCGTGCTCGCGCCCTTCAGAATCGACGCGGTATCGGGGCGAAAAAAAGAGGACTGGAAGGTGTAAAAAAATGCTTGGGACAGCCAACCGCGGCCAATGGCATCACTGATAAACAGGGACTTAGGAATGGCCGCTTGTGGCAGTCCCCGATTTTTTCACACCTTCCTGCCACCAATTCCCGCACTGGCTAACGCATTCAAAAATCAGCGTTTCACCGAAAGGGAATTGGCTGGCTGTCCCCTTTTTTCGTGTCTACCGATTCCACCACGGGCGGCTACGCGAAGATCCCCAGGGGCGCAAACTCGCCCTTCAAGATCGACGCGGTATCTTGATAGCCCATCCATTCGGCGATCATCGTCGCGTAGACCCGCCGGAAGTCGGTGGTCATCTTGAGGTTCCCTTCGTCGAGGTTGGTGAGGCTCGGGGTATCCCCATGGAAGCCGCCTTTCACTCCCTTGCCCACCACGAACATCGGGCCAGCCGTACCGTGGTCGGTCCCCTGGCTGGCGTTCTCTTCGACTCGGCGGCCGAACTCGGTGAACATCATGACGGCCACGTCCTTGCCGCGGCCGATGCGTTCGATGTCTTCCATGAAACCGTGTACGGCGTCGGCCGTGTACATCAGCAGGCGGCTGTGGAGGTCGGCCTGGTGGACGTGCGTATCGAAGGAGTTGCCGCGGTAGCTGACGTAGTAGATCCGCGTCGGCAAGTCCGCCGCGATCAGCGCCGCCGTCTTGCGAAGGTCGGACGCCAGCCCGCCGCCGATGCCGTAGTCAACCGGTGTGCGGTAGGACGCCCAGGCGTCGCGTACCAGGGCGCCGCTTTCGGCAGCGTTCTTGGCCGTCGAGCGCAGGAAATCGAGAGCCGGGTTCGCCGTCTTGCGCTCGCGGCTGAAACCTTGCAGGGCCGCTTTCTCCGATTCAGTGCCTTCGCGGCGAAGCTGTGCCGGATTGTCGAAAACAAGCGGCGAATGCACCTCGCTCCGCACGGCCAGCGATTGCGAGCTGCCGATGTTGATGATCGCGTTGGGCGTGTCTTTGGGGGCGTGGGAATCGGCAAAGCGGCCGACCCAGCCCAGCGGCTCCCCGCCATGGGGAACGCCTGTATGCCAGAAGCCCATCGATGAGAAGTGCGACAGGCTGGGGTTGGGATAGCCGCAACCTTCGACGACCGCCATGTGGCCGTCTTTGTAGAGACGCTCGAATCCCGCGAGTGAGGGATGGAAACCCGCCTCGTCGCTGATGGCGATCGCCTCGCTCTTGGGGATTCCGAGGCTCGGACGGACGCGATAGTATTCGTCGTTGCGGTAGGGCACGACCGTGTTCAAACCGTCGTTGCCTCCCGACAGCTCGACCACGACGAGGATTCGTTCGACGTGCTTTTGCCGGTCGCCGGTCAGGGCGCCGGCCGCCAGCGCTTGCGATGTTTGTCCCAATATCAGAGGGAGCCCCAGGGGCAGCCCCGAGGTCACGCCAATGCCGTAGAGGCCTCTCTGCAGGAAGTCGCGGCGCGAGCAGCCGCGGGCGAGTCGCTTGTAGGTCATATCCGTCACCCCAGTTGGTATTCGGGAGAGCTGAGTATCAGGTAGAGAACACTCCGCAGCGCGGCTTCCAACTCGTCAGAGTCAGGCAGCTCGCCAGAGCCAGGCAGCTCGCGCGAGTCAGTACGGGCCCCGGCTTCAGCCAGCTCGCCTGCGTCAGCGCCCAGTGCCCCGGAGGCGAGTGCCCCGGAGGCGGGTGCCCCGGAGCCAAACGACGCACCGCCGAGCCGGGCTTCGACGAGGCCGGCGAGAAAGTCGACCAGCGCTTGACGATCCTCGGCGTCGAGCGGCGCTCGCATGAAGCGCAGCAATAGATGATCGACAGCGTCGGCCGCGGTCTTGGCCCCGGCCGAGCGCACCATCGACACCAGATCGATATCGGCCGCGTGACGGGGTACGAGCTTGATTCGCTCGTAGGCCAGCACGTAGCCCCGGTAGCCGCCATAACGCGTGTTGTAGTCCTCGTCCGCATCCGCCATTTTGCTGACGGCGGAGTCGCCGGCGCGAGTGGCATTGGTGATGTTCATGCCCTTGTTGAGGCGCTCGGCCACGGTGCGATAGATGCCGGGCATGCGGCGATCCGGATGGCCGTATTCCGCCAAAGACGGAGGGAAGAGTACGCCGCGCATGGCGTTGCCGCGCTCAAGCAACGTGGCCGGGGTGATCCACGTCCTGCCGCCGGACCAGCCCGCGACGTTCGGCGGATAGAGCAGCGACTGCCCCAACGCTCCGGTCAGTTGGTTCAAGTCGGGCGCCGTTGGAGCCTTCGCAAGGCCCATCTTTCGGTAGGTGGACACAAAAAGCTGCACCGGACTCTTGATCTGCGTGGCGACCGAAGGCACGCTGTAGAAATCTCGCGAGAGGAAGATGGCTTTGAGAAGCGGCTTCAGCTCGTAGCCGGCGCCGCGAAAAATCTTCCCCAGCGCCGCGCGCGTTGCATCGGAGATCGGCTGACGGACGAAGAAGCGGTAGAGCTTGGCGGCGATGAACTCCGCCGTCGCGGGTTGAGCCAGGATGATGTCGACGATCTCCTCGCCGCCGAAGTTGCCCTTGCGGCCGAGAAATATCTTCGGCCCGGCGTCGTGGAGTTCCCAGTCGAAACGGAACTTGAGAACGTCGTTGGTCCAGCCGGTGAAGGCGCGCGATGCTTCGCGGATATCCTGTTCGGTGTAGTTGCCGATGCCCATCGTGAAGAGTTCGAGAAGCTCGCGGCCAAAGTTCTCGTTAGGGTGGTCCTTCACGTTCTCGCCGTTGTCGAGATAGACCAGCATCGCGGGATCACGCATGATCCCCAGCAGCAGATCGCGGAAGCTGCCCGTTGCCAGCGAGCGCAGCATACGGTTCTGGATGAGCATCATGCGGTAGTCGCGGACTTTGGCTTCCGAGGTCGCGAAGTGGCCGTGCCAGAAGAAGGTCATCTTCTCTTCGAGCGGCCGCGGCGTGGTGAGCATGCGTTGCTGCCACCACAACGCCAGCCGTCGCGTTTCGAGGACATTGGCCCGCAGCCCGTAGAAGAACTTGTCTACCACCCGCTGAAGCCGCCGCGACGCGCCATCGGGCAGCACCGCCACGCCTAGCGCCGAGCCTTTTTCGCGGGCGATTCGCACCGCTTCGGCGCGGCTCGGGGGGAACGGGTCCATCCCGGGGTCCCACATCGCCGATTCGTCGAAGTCGGCGAGGTTGGATACGTCGATCGACTCGTAGTCGATGATCGATTCCACGGCCTTGCCCGGAGTCATTGCCGCGAGCCGCTGAATCTCGCCGGGCGTGGCCCCGAACCCGGCGCGCTCTATCAGGTGTGCGGCCCGCTCATAGTTCCAGTCGCCGGCGCCGATCGGGCGCAGGTCGCCGACCCACTCGGTGGACGGGTCCCCGCCGCCGGCGGCAAAAGTGGGCAGGGCAATGCTCAGAGCCATGCAGAAAACAAAAGCCAGGCGCGCAAACCTGTTGCTCGTCGGCCGGCGAGAGCATCGCTTGAAACTCGTCGCCCGGCCCCTGCGGAAACTGGCCGTCTCGTTGCCCTTTGGCTTCCCTGCTATTGAAACTTTCATGTCTCCCCCGGAGCGGTGATGGAACGCCAACCACGTGGCTGAAATTGTACCGCTTGGGGTTCGGTGGGCGCATCAATTCCTGACGGCGCTTGAATCACGCCTTTCCGGAAAAGCCGGTCAAAAGGTTCAGTCCCCCCGCAAGTCGCATCTCCGGAACGGTCCGCGGGCGGCGTCCGCGGCGGTTGGCTATAATCGAGGCCATGTTAGTTCATAGACTCGCAATTGCAACGCTGCTGATTACGGGAATCGCTTGGTCCCAGGCCGGTCTCTCTACGATGCCCTCGATCATGCCCAAGAAAATCACGAAGGCCGAAGCAAAGGTCGTGGCGGTGGATCTTGAAAAGCGCGAGATGACTTTTTACGATCCCGAGCGGGACCTGCAAGACACGTATGTCGTCCGCAAGAAGACCAGGCTCCGGGCGCACAAGAAGGTCTTCAAAGGGAAACCGGCGCTCGAAGATTTTCTCGAAGGCGACACTGTCAAAATCACCATCATCGCCGAGGAGGTCCAGTTGATCGAAGTTCGGCTCATCAAGAGGGCCGCCGGCGGCTAGCAGCGGCCGGCCAGCAGCGGGCGACGGGCTGAATGCGCGCTTGTGTGGACTGGAACCTCCGCCTCCATGGGCTTCCGCAATTGAGGTCCAGGCGACTCCTACGCCGCCGCGCCCGCTGAAAAGCCGACGTACGTCAAGTAGATGCCGAGTCCTAGAAGGACGATCGAAGCCAATGTCCACTTGGCGCTGGCGGGGTTGATGCCGAATGTAGTCAGCTTCTCTGGCAGAAAGATTCGAATCACTCCCTTGACTAGTGTCAGCCATCCGATCGCTGTAATGACCGCTCTCCAATCCGCGGTCCAGACATTGTGGCTAACAACAATTAGCAGGCCGAGGATCAGCGCAACCAGCCCGGAGAGAAAGACAACAGCCGGGTTGGCGGCCAGCTCCTTGGCGAGTGCCGCGAACTGCTTGCGTCTGAGCAACACAGCCGCGGGAACGATCAACAGGTAAAGTCCAAGCACCTTGGCGAGAAAGATGGAGTGCTCCACGGTAAGCCGCCTCCTTTTACGTATCGCGACGCTTATAAATCGCGCCGTCGCCTCAGGTTCATGATACTCTCGGCCGCGCGCATGGCCAGGGCCACGATCGTCAGCGTGGGGTTCTTTTCGGGGAACGTCGTGAAGGAACTGCCATCGACGACGAAGAGATTTTTCACTTCGTGTGACTGGTTGAAGCGGTTGAGAACAGAGGTTTTGGGGTCCTCTCCCATGCGGACACAGCCGACATCGTGCGCGGCGAACCCCGACGGGCCGTCTCGTGTCTCGTTCTTGAAGGCGACTCCGGCGGCTTCGTAGATCTCGTGGCAGGATTCGAGCATGGCGCGATACATCTCGAGATCATTGGGACGCCAGCGGAAGTTTACGTGGGGGACGGGCAAGCCATACGCGTCTTTGCGGCTGGCGTGCAGGGTGACGCGGTTGTGCGGGTGCCCCATCACTTTCCCGTAGCCGACCGCGGCGGTGTGGGCCGGATGTAAATCGCGCACACGCTTCTTGAACACCTTGCCATAACCGGGAACGTGCGGTGCGTGGTGCGGGCTCATATACGAGCGGACGTTCAATTGGATACCGAACCCGCCTGAATAGCGGGGTTGCCGCGGCGGCGTAAATCGGGGGATATAGGCGTGGTCGATCGCGCCGTCTTGATTGACGGGTTTGACGCCCACGAAGTCTTTCAGATAGCCGTGTACTTCGGCAATGATGTGGCCGTGGAGATAGCGCCCGACAACATCGTTGCTGTTCGCCAACCCGTTGGGGAAGCGCCGCGAGCGGGAGTTGAGCAGCAGACGGGCGGATTCGATATTGCCTCCGCAGACCGCGAAAACATCGGCCCGAATCTCGTCCTGTTTTCGTGACTCGCGGTCAAAGACAACGGCGGCGCGAACCTCTCCTTCATCATTGGTCAGAAGTTCGCGAGCCATCCAGCCGCTACGCACGGTGAGGCGGCCCGTTTCGAGCGCTTGGGGAATGACGTGCTCGGCGGTATTGAAAATGGCGGCAACGCCGCATCCCTGCATGCAATGGCCACAATGGTGGCACGGGAGCCGTCCGTGGCCGGGTTCGGTGGCAAGCGCCTTGCGGACTGGGATCACCCGCATTCGCAGCTTTTCGACCGCGCGGCCCAGGACTTTCTCCGAGCAGCGCAGCGGCAAAGGACGGATGAACTTGCCATCTGGCAGCACCTCGAGGTTTTCCTTTGTGCCGCAGACGACCATCAGTTGTTCGGCCCGGTCGTAGTAGGGCGCTAGCTCTTGGTAGGAGATCGGCCAGTTTTCCTCAACGCCGTTGACCGACCACTCGCGAAAATCGTCCACTGAAAAGCGCAGCGAGACGGCGTTCCAATGAGTCGTGCGCCCGCCCAGTACGCGTCCGCGGCCGACGCCGACCGGGTCCCCTGTGTATTCGACAGGTTCCTTGTTCGGATCAGCGCTCACTGGCGGCACTTCTGATTTGACTTGTTCGTAAGGCCAGGAGTGAGTGTGGAGTTTGGCGGGATCGCGGCGCGTGCCGGCCTCGATCAAGACAACGCTGGCGCCGGCTCGGGCCAGCTCGGCCGCCAAAGTGCCGCCGCCGGCTCCGGAGCCGATTACGCAGACATCGAACTTGTTCTGGGGCATCGCTGTTACACCTTCCTGATCGGGGACTTCCATAGTACCGCGCAACGGTGAGAAAACGGGACAGCCGCGCAGTAAGAATCTGCTGGGACGCAAGTCGCGGGAAACCTCAGGCCGGCTCACTCCCTGCTAGAGGAGCTGTCAAGCCGGCTTGCATTGAGCAACTCCTTGGCGAATCTTGCCACAAGATGCTGCGCCCAAAAACGCGGGGCCTGTTTCGCGAGAAAACCGACATGTCCGCCATGCCGCAGAGCCACGAGCTGCAAGAACGGATTTTGCGTGAACACCGGATCGTCGAACACTTGAAACGGAATAAATGGGTCGTCCTCGGCTTGGATTAACAATGCGGGAACCCGAATGTGCCCGAGAAATCTGAATGACGACGATTGATCGTAATAGTCATCCGCATCTCGAAAACCAAAAGCCGGGGCGGTGACTTGATCATCAAACTCGTAGATGCTACCGGCCCGGCCCGGCCGCAGCGAAGAAAACCGCTCCGGCATGATGCGCTGCTTCAAGCACACCATTCGGCGCAACTCACGCAGGAACCGTAGCTCGTAAAAGCGGTTTCGAGAGGTCCCAAGACGCCGCGTACACTCCCCCAGCCGGATCGGAACCGAGACCCCGCACACTCCCTTGACGTGACTGGGTGGCTGGCCGCCCCACTCGCCGGCGGCCTTGAGAACCATATTTCCGCCCATCGAAAATCCCGCAAGCACCAGCGGCCGCGGCGCGAGTTGCTCAACGACACTATGCAAGTCTTCGGTCAACCCGGAATGGTAGAGCGTTGGCGCCAAGTGTTCGGTGCCGCCGCAGTTGCGGACATTGAGACGAACGACACTCATGCCCGCTTCGAGAGCGGCTTGAGCCAGGTGGAGCATGTAAGGCGCCTGACTCGACGCCGTCAAGCCGTGGACCGCGACGATCGTCCCGTTCGGCTCCCCGTCGGGCCGGGAGTCCAAATGAGCCAATACTTTCACGTCGGGGGAGGTTTGAAAATATTTCTCTTCGCAAAGCCACTGCCCTTCCAGAAACGGCGTGGGCCAGTAGCGAGCGATGATGCTTTGCAGATCCCCATTCCTCAAGAGTGGCCGGTAGGCAGGATACGCGGCGATCGGTGCGGGGCTAGCCCGCATTTCTCACCACCTGACGGCCGAAGTACGCAATAGGCCCGCCAGTACTTCGTTGCGCTTGCTCGCCGTGCTCAACGGACTGTCTGAGTACGCCTGCGCTCGTCAAGCGGCGCGCGCCTCGTACTGACGCGCCTCTCACGCACTTCATCTCGCCACGTGGTGAGAAATGCGGGCTAGGCGTGGAGGATTGGCTGGACAACAAGGCGTCCTTGAAGCAGGCGGCGGTTTGGAGGCCACCGTAAAAAGGCTACCGCACTCGTTGGCGCAAGTGTCTGGTAGTGTCTCAGTTTGAGAATCCGCCGGGCTAGAATCAATCCGCTGCCCGTGCGAAAATGAGGGCATGCCTACCCACTCAGGCAAGAAGCGCCCGCGTGATGTCAACGAACGAGCCAAAATGATCGTAGACATAGCGACGGGTGAGATTACTGATGACTCGCCGGACAGAGAGCGGGCCGAGCTGACCGCACAACGCAAACTCAGTGGACAGAAAGGCGGAAAGGCGCGGGCGCAAACGCTATCACCAAGACGTCGATCCGAGATAGCTCGCGATGCCGCCTTGCACAGGTGGAAATCAAGATCGTAAATCCTAAATCCCTTAGTCAGCTTCGCCCGTGTATTCGTAGCTCACATCGAAGATAGGGCCACAGTAGTAGGTTAGTTGAGGACGACCCTCAAGTTGCTGGACTATTCCGAGGGATTCAAGCCTCCTGAGATCGGAACGAGCAGTCGGATATGAAACGCCAAACTTCTTCCTGATCGCTTGCACCCGCACCACCGGCGTATCGAACAGACTGTCAACCAGAGAATACAACCGCGGCCTGCCCTTCTTTAGGCGACCGTGGAAATCACGCTGTAGTTTTACAAGATTATCGCAGCGTTCCTGGGTGTCTTGGGCCTGGACTATGACGCCTTCCAGGCAGAACCGTATCCACGATTCCCAGTCACCATGAGTGCTGACCGCTAGCAGCCGATCTATGTACTCTTGTTTTCTCTTTTCAAAGAATGCGCTCATGTAGAGCCATTGGCTTGAGAGTCCGCACCACTCGGCGATCGTCAAGGAAAGCAAGAGCCGTCCGACACGCCCATTCCCATCTCCAAACGGATGAATGGCCTCGAACTGATAGTGCGCCAAAAAGGCTCTCACAAGAGGATGGAAACCGTTGTCAACGTGTAGATACTTCTCGAATGCATCAAGCGCTTCAGGCACGAACTGTACTGGAGGAGGCACATATCTTGCTGGCCGCCCGATTTGGTTTTGTATCTGCCTGAACTCGCCTGGTCTGAAATCTGATCCTCGCACCCCGTCCATGAGCACACTGTGCAGTTGCCTTATCAGGCGCAGCGAGAGCGGTAAGTGCAACTCGCCCTCCAGTTGCAATCTGAGGGCGCACCCATAGTTGAGGACCTCGCGAAAAGCGTTTACGGGATCAGTGCTCGATACCGGGTACTTTGGATCTAGCTGAAAGAGTGCCTGCTGCTTCGGATTTGTGATCGTGCCTTCTAGCCGCGAGGATAGTTGCGCTTCCCGGCTTTGGAGGGGCTTGATGAGGAGTTCAGGATTGGGCAGGTGTTTACCGGTACCGTCGAGGCTGGCAAGGCTTGTCATTGCCTCCAGCAGCAGTGGCCAAAGACTCTCTGGCCACCCCCATTGGGGAGGCATCGGATCGGGCACAAAGGCGCAGCGAACATCAGGCGAAGGGCCTACGACCGTCACAATCCGCCCTGGTGCTCTCTCTGTGAACTGCTCTGTGGTCATAGGTCACATTGCGTGTAAGACAATTTTAACCCTACCCAACATTGTTAAAGAAATCAATAAAAAATTTTAACGATCACTTTACTTTGATGGCTTTGCTAGGCATAATATTCAGTATGAATAGGCTAAGCATGGCCAAGCGGGTTCAGATTCTTTCGGCACTAGTAGAGGGCTGTAGCCTGCGATCCACTGGTCGCATGGCTGATGTGTCGATCAACACGGTCACTAAGTTGCTTGTGGACCTCGGTGTCGCTTGCGCCAAGTATCAGGATGAGGTCATGCAAAATCTTCCGTGCAAGCAGCTTCAATGCGATGAGATTTGGTCGTTATGCTACTCCAAGCAGAAGAACGTACCGGCGAAGAAGGAAGGCGAGTTCGGCTACGGCGACACCTGGACCTGGACGGCCATTTGCGCGGACACAAAGCTGATCCCCAGTTGGTTCACGGGAGACCGGGACGCAGGCAGCGCGTGGGAATTCATGAACGACCTAGCGCCCCGGCTGGCACGCCGCGTTCAGTTGACCACCGATGGCCTGAAGGTTTACGTTGATGCCGTAGACGACGCCTTCGGGGCAAACATCGACTACGCGATGCTGGTCAAGGTGTATGGCACGGATAAGGCCACTGGCGAAGAGCACCGTTACAGCCCGCCGAAATGCAACGGTACACAGCGGCGCACGGTGCAAGGCAATCCCGATCAGGATCACGTCTCCACAAGCTACGTTGAGCGCCAAAACCTGACCATGCGGATGTCCATGCGCCGCTTCACGCGCCTAACCAACGCGTTCTCCAAGAAAGTCGAGAACCACGCCCACGCAATCGCAATTCATTTCATGCACTACAACTTCGCGAGGGTTCACAAGAGCTTGAGGGTCAGCCCCGCGATGGAAGCTGGCGTTTCGGATCACTTGTGGTCACTCGAAGAAATTATCGGGCTGCTGGATTCAAACTGAGACACTACCAAGTGTCTGGCTCAACATCCGACCGTAAGCGTACTTGGTTGTGTGCAGGAGAGCCCTGCGCCGCGGGTGGCGCTTCCACACCACGTTGAAACGGGCTGACAAACTTTGAGCGGGCTTAGGAGGCAGATTTCTTGCCCTTGGCCGGTTCCTTATAATAGGGCTTCAACGGCTGCGCGAATGTTGCTGGCCTCGTCGCCGAAGAACTTCCTGTCCCCGCCTTCGTGCTCTTCCCGGATGTTTCCGTTGCGGTCCACGAAAAACAGATAAGGAACGTAGAAGCGTGCCATCACGGAGATCTCGGCGAACTTCGTGGAGTCCGCGCGTGTCCCGAGAGCCAGCGGAAACTTGGCGCCGAAGTTCTTGGCGAAACTGTCCAGGTTCCCGGCTGCCGAAGGGTTGATCGCCACGCCCACGATTTCAAAGCCCCGTGGTTTCAACTCGTCATAAATCGGAGCGAGCAGGCGGGTGGTTGTCTGGCAGTGCGGACAGTCCGTGGAAAAAAACATCATCAGGACGACTTTGCCGCGCAACTGAGCGAGCGAGAGGGTCTGGCCCGCGGAGGTCTTCACGGTGATGTCAGGCGCGGCCCTGGGCACATCGCCCGCGGCCAGCGGCAAGAGAATGACGAAAACAAGGGTCAGAATTCTTACGGCATTCATTTACTTTCCTCGTGAGTGCGATTCAATGATTTCGGTGAGCGTTCTCGGGAAACTCGTGGACTTGGCGCCTTCACAAACCGCCCGGCGTTCGTTTTTAATCTGTTGTTCGCCCGTTTTCAATCTAACATTCGTTGGCTTTCAATCTGCCGGGTTCGTTTTCAATCTAGCATTCGGCAGACCCTCAATGCTAGTAACGGTTCGTCCATGTAAGGTAAGGACGAAGCTGCCTTTGTCGCTTTGCCCGACAACTTGGCCGGCGGAATTCTGCTCGACCTTCGATGGCCGCCACTTCTTTTCACAGATCTTGCGGTAGAGCTCGAAGTAGCGCCGCGCTGTCTCCGGGCTTGACCAGTCGACCGCGTAAGCCAGCACGGCTTGGCTGTTGGCCTTGTTTTCCCGCAGCTTGTAGTAGGCGCCGCGCCAGTGGGGCGAGAGATCCCGGGCTTCTTCCTCGCCGATAAACTGCTTGAGAAGAATCGAGTGGTCCCATTGGCCGATCTGGCCCTGAGATATCGTCTTGTACGCGCGGCCCAGCCTGACCTTCGGAATGCGTGGCTTGGTGGGAAGTCGCTGCCCGAAATAAGCATCGGGTTGGAGGATTTGCTGGGTAGAAACCGGCGGCTGGCGAAAAACTTCGCTAAACCCGGCGGCTCCGTGCTTCTCAATCACGGCCTGCTGAAACAGCAGACCTTCGGTGTAAGGGAACAGCAGCGATTCTCGAATGTAGAGCGGCGCGGAAGCGTAGGCCGAGTATTGTCCGGCTTCGAAGCGAGATGCGCTGGCTGCCGTAACGGCCAACAAGGGCGATTCCAGCATCGACTTGCCGCTCTGCCGCATGGCGTACTCGACCATGATCCAGGACGCTTGCCCTTCGATCACCGCCGATCGCGCCACATCGCCGTCAGCGCCTCGCGACTTGCTGAGGTATTTGCCGAGATCGAAGTGCTGATCGGCCAAAGCGTGGGCCAACTCGTGAACCAGCGCGACTTCCTGAAGGTCCTCGGGAGTCCACGTCGCCAAGTAAAGCTGTTTCGTCTGATAGTCGTAGAGTGCCGTCGCTTGTTCGGCCAGAACATCGACGTATTGCTTGGCCAGATCGAAATCTTCGTCGACGAAACCAAACATCTTCAGGGTCAACTCTTCCGCTCGAATCTCTTCCGGGGTCGTCTGCTCTTTGAGGCGGCTTTCGACCAGATCTCGAATCTGCTCCCGCGTAATGATCGATCTCTTGATGGGACGCTTCATCCGCAGACCGGTCATCTTGCTCATCTCGGCGAGCATTTCGTCGATCCGGGCGAAGAGCTGCTCGCCTCTCTCCCCGCCTAGTTCAGCGTCTTGCGGAGAAGCCGGCGACGCGACGGCGACAAAAACAACGATAAAGAGCAGTCCCGCAACCCAGGGGCGATGGCACGTCCACCGCCAACGGGCGCGATCAGGCCGGCATCGATGGGCCGAGCGTGCCATGCCCGCTCCCGCGCGCCCTCGTGTACCCCCGGATCGCGAACTGAGGGCTTCTAGGACGTACTCAGGAATGGATGATAATTCCATGTTTGGCAGAATGGTTCCGGGCCTTCTCAAGGATCGATCGACTGGACGGGGAAGGCCTGAACGCCTGAGGTTCGGGTACCGGTCGAGCGCACAAGGATGACGGCCAAGCCTGTTGACTCTGAGTCTTGCACATTTAGACGGCGACTACGATTCGAGGTTTCAACGCGCGCCGCCGCGGGGGCTCACGCATACAGTTGGAGCGACTGAAGGGGTCCAGCGGGGTACGGTGCAAACTTTGGATGCGAAGCAAGCTCCATTGCGCTGTCGACGAGACCGGGGACCGGAAAACATCAGAATTCCATCTTCGGTTCAGTACGTAATCTACATTCCCAATGAATGGCATAGTACCCCGAGGCGCCAACACACGGCCGAAGCTGAATCGGGTCAGGACGTGGAAGTGCCTGATGGAGCAGCCACCTCACGCCTGAAGACAGCCCGACCGGACAGCAAGAAAAACTCTACAGTACTCATAGTACTGATCTTAGGCCACCTGATTAAGCGGCAAAAAGTGGTTGCTTCAGGGCAGGGGAGGGTGTATGATTGCGGCATTGGGGTACCCCAAAACCCCAAGGTCGGACCTTAGCATCACTTGGGAATTCCGTTATGAAAACAAACCTGGAGAACAGTAGGACGTATTACGCAAAGAGTCGCGAAGGTCGGCAAGGCGTAGTGCTCATTCTGGTGGCGCTCTCAGTGTTTGCCATTATCGGCATCATGGGTCTGGCCGTGGATTTGTCTCGTTTCTATATAACGAAGAACGAGGTCCAGAACTTTACTGATTCAGCGGCAATTTTCGCCGTGAAAGAATTGGATGGCTCGCTTACCGGCATCACAAGAGCAGAAACCGCAGCCAAGCCGCTAACTCAGTCGGGAACCAACCCCAACCTTTGGGCGTTCGGAGCAGATGGGACATTTCAGGGCGTAAATGTAACCTTCGCAACCGAGCTTGACGGGACGTACTCAACCGCGGCTGCGATTATCGGCAACGGCAGCGCGGCTGGGTATCGCTTTGCGCAAGTGACGGCAACCGTTCCCGTCCCAATCTACTTCGCTGCTATTTTTGCGAACGTCGGCATCTCGCAGAATATTGGCGCCGCCTCGATAGCTGGTCAAGCTTTGGTGACAGGGCAATCGGACGGAATCTTTCCCTTCTCCCCCGATGCTCACAACCCCAGCGACCCCAACTTCGGATTTTTGCGCGGAGCCTACTACACAATGTGGTACGACAAACCGACGGGCAACTACGACGGTCCCTCCAATCCGAACCTGCTAGAAGGTAAAGACGGGGGATGGTATATCGGCTGTCCTGGCGATCTTGCAGCAAAAGCTGCAGGCTTTCAGCCGGGAGAGAATTCCCCCTCCCTGTACGGTTACATTGACCTTGCCAATCTTGGCCCAAACCCCAAATCGGGAGGATCAAGTTTGATCCGAGCCTCGATTCTTGGGATTGTTGATTTCGACGAGACGCTGGACGTGGGCGAGTATGTCGTGCCCGAACCTGGCACCAAGACCTCAGCTCGCGTCACCGTGCAAGACCGTGTCAGCGACGCAACCTGGGGCGACACGGACTCCACGACGGCGCGGTATTACAGCACGGCTCAGGTCCCGAACGGGCCGTTCCCCTACGATTCAATATTATTTACGCCTACGGCAGACGCGATGAACAATCAGTACCGGATACCGAACCAGACCTACTTTGCGCCTCCGGGTAACAATCGCAGAATCGTCAACATGCCCATCAACGATCCATTGAATAGCGGCCTGGTCGTGGGCTGGGCTGCGTTCTTCCTGCCGCCCGAGCCGTGCATGGCAATCGACTGGGGTGGCAATAAGGCGGGGACGCCGTGTTGCGCGGAATACATCGGCCCGGGTGTGGGCGGCGGCGGTGGCGGCGGAGCTGACTTTGCCGGTCTGTTCCACATCATGTTGTTCCGGTAGTGCGTTGGGGCGTGATGAGAGTCAACAAGTTGACCTGTGAATTCCTTGCAAGGGGTACGAATGGCATACGCTAGGTTTCACAACCGAAAGGGCGCCATCATGGTGGAGTTCGCTGTTTCCTTCACCTTGGTTGTAGCGCTGCTCGCCGCTATGTTTCAGATCGGTTACCTCTTTTATGTCTACAACGGTCTTCAGAGCGCTGTACGAAATGGGGCTCGCTATGCATCGATCGCCGACTTCGACAAAGACGCCGGCGTGAATTTCGAAAAGGACGTCAAGGATGTCGTGGTGTACGGCATAACGGACCCAGGTGCTTCCGACAAGCCGCTTGTTCCAGGGCTCACGACAAACAACGTTTTCATTGACCAGAGCAACAAGGACGCCACCAACACACCGATTACCGTGTCGATCACCATTACGAACTACGTCGTGCCCACCGTGTGGTCGACGTTTTCGCTGGACGGGAAGCCGCGTTCAACTTTTGCCTACCTAGGGCAAACCGTGGAGTGAATGATGAATTCCGCAAGACGGACCAAGCAAAAGGGTGCGGAAATGGTCGAGGCCGCTCTCGTGTTGTTTCTAGCTCTGTTCACCATCATGGGCATGATTGAGCTGGGGATCGGATTGATGTTCTACCAGGGCATGACCGAGCGTGTTCGGGCCGGGGTTCGCTATGCGGTCGTGAAGAACTACGATGTCGACACGATTAAGAACTACGTTGCTTATGGCAACCCCGCTGGTTCGGGAAGCACCATCTTGGGTGTACAGCCAGGTGATGTGAGTGTCTGCGTGGAAGCTTACGACGACACAACCGACATTGATGTGATCCACGTTTCGGTCCAACACTCGCCGTTCAAGCTCATCTCGCCGTTGCTGGGTGGTATGACGCTAGCCCCGAACGTCAAAGTAAGCCTCCCGGTGGAAGCGATGGGATGCACGGGCTCCGCGGTCGCCCCAACTTGTCCTATTGCGCTTGCCGCTACGTGCCCGTAGAGTCCACGGGCTTTTGCCGTCGGCCGCACGAACAGAGAGGCCCTTCATCTGAACTTGCTGGGTTGTTTCGGCTGGCCCGCATATCTCACCGCGTGGCGGGGACTTCGATCACCGCCCTGTTTCCCAGACCCGCTGCAGTAGTTGCGCTACGCCCAGGTGCTCGGCCCACCTGCGCAGGTAATCCTGATCCAGTGCTTGCCCTCTGACTCTGACAATGCCGAGCAGGTCGTTCCATTGTCTCTCGGACACCTCGCCACCCATCTGGTACCACACAAGCTTCGTCAAGACGGTGTCTTCGGCTGTCACGACCGGAAAACGTAACGAGGGGCCTTCCCCAAAGGAAAATTCCGCGACGGTACGCCGGTCGAGTTCACCCTGATAGTAAGGATCCTCGGGCAGAGGAAAAAGATCGAACTTGTAGCTGCTTTCGTAGTGAATGAGATTGAACGGGCGACATGCCCCCACCGCTTCCCTGATCACGTTGGCGTCCGCGTAAAAATCCTTCCCCAGTTCAGCAGCCAAGGGAGCGATGTCCTGCTCGCGCAGGTCGACCAATAGATCGATATCCACGGTGGCCCTGGGTATTCCGTGAACAGAACTTGCCAGCGATCCGCCCGCGGCATGGCGGATTGCCAGACGATCAAGCGCCGCAAGAAGTGTTCCGAACGCCTGCCTCGCGTCATTCATGGACGTTCGCGCATCGACGTTCAGGTACATGGACGCTATCCTGACGCTTGGCCTTGGGGCTGGGGGCATCGGGGCTGGGGGCATCGCGGAGCCGCGGGTCCCAACCGTAGACCTTGAACATAGTCTCGGGATCGAGGCGCCGCGCCGCCGCGCGCAGGAAGACCTCTCGCTCATCGGCGTCTGGATACATTTGCCGAACGCCGGCCTCGGCGGCTTTCAGGACGAGTTCGGTCATCTCGAACATCTGTTTCAGTTTCTGGGATGGGGTTCGGCGCCGCTGCAACGAAAGGAAGACTTCGAGGGCTTGCGGGTCGGTATCCGAGAAGAAGTCGGACAGCATGTAGTTCTATTGTAGAGGCCGCCAGATTTCCAGAGCCGTAAGCACCCCCCACGGGGGCATTCCCGGTGGATGAGGCCCCAGGCAGCCCAGGTCCAGGGCGAATCAGGGACGCGGATGCCTTACTTTCTTTCGCAGTTCGACGTACTCGGAGAGAGCTTGATCGAGTGACGGCATCTTCTCCAGCCCAAGCGCCTCGATTTTCGAGTTGGAAAGTTCGGCGTTCCTGGGCCGGCGAGCAGCGGTTTTGTATTCGCGATGGTTGGTCGGCTGAATGTCGGCTTCGAGGCCTGCGGCAGCCAGAATTTTCAGCGCGTACTCGTACCAGGAGACCTTGACGCCACCCCCGATGTGGTAGGTCCCGAAGGGGGCACGCTGCAGCAAGTCGATGCAGCGGGAGGCCAGCGCGGGTGCATAGGTGGGAGTGGCGAAAAAGTCGTCCACGACCTTGAGGGCGCCTTGGTCCTCCGCCTTGCGAATCACGCCTTCCGGGAAATTTCCGCGCCGCGTGTAGCGCCCGGCCGGTCCGAAAACACCGGCCACGCGAACAACGTACAATTTTTCGAGAACGGCGCGGGCGTAAAGTTCGCCGGCCAGCTTCGAGACGGCATAGGCCGAGGGAGGGTTCGGCGCATCCTCCTCAACGTAGGGCTCCCCTTTGTCGCCGTCGAAAACGTGGTCCGTCGAAAAATGCATCAGCACGCTGCTGTTCCACTGGCAAGCAACTGCCAGCGAGTGAACCGCCACGCCGTTGACGCGCATGGCGGTCTCGGGTTCTTTCTCGGCCAGGTCGACATGGTTGTAGGCGGCGCAGTTGAGCACCCAGCCCGGTACGTGTTTCTGGAAGAGTTCGGCAATGGCCTCGCGGCTCGTGATGTCGAGTTCTTCGCGGCTCAGTCCCACCACGGTGATTCCGCGGCGGCGTAACTCGGCGACCAGCTCCGTCCCGAGTTGTCCGCCCGCCCCTAATACCAGTGCTCGCAAGATGTTCCTCCGTAACGAGAATTTTAGCATTCACCTCGGGCCCGGTGATAGCCGTGGCCGTTCGGGCGTTTACGGCCGGCGCCCAGGCAAGGGTTACGGATCAACAGCCGAAACTGGTTGGGTGTCTCTGGATAAGAAAGGGTGGTTCCCAACGCCGAGCCAATTCAGTTGAACCAAAACGGAATCAGTTGACCGAAAACGGATTCACCGAGCCCGGCGGCGATGCCCGTGCCGGACTTCGGTGCCGAATTTCGGTGCCGGATTCCCGTGTCGAACTTCAGTCGAACTTTATTTGTTAAGGTCATTTCGCAGCCTGAGTAAAAGAATTTCCCATTGCCCTAGGCAGGCGGTTCGATAAACTGAAAGGAGTAGGCCCCAGGAGGTGGAACGGATGCGTCCACTAGTACTTATTCTCTTCTTGATTACTGTTCCGCTCGCGGCGCAAGAGAGTGATTCCGAAGCTCAGGACGAGCAGAATAAACAGAACGGCGAGCAGCCGGCCGAAGAAGCGGCACCGCCTCCCGGTCCCAGCATCAGCGAACAGAATGGCGTGATCGTCATCCGCAGCTCGACTCGCTCCGCTCCACCGGCCCAGCCTGTCGAGTCGGACGAATCGGACGAATCCGCCAATGCAGATCCAGCGGAAACTGACGCAACGCCGGAAGCGGAAGCAGCCGCGGACCCGGCAACGACCTCGGCTGCCGCTCCGCCGGCTGCGCCGGCTGCGCCCGCCGCGCCGACGCCGAGCAGTACGAATCAGCGCATCCATGTCGTTAATCTGAGCGGCAACACAGTCGAGATATCCATCGTCGGAAACGAAACGACCTCGGCGACGGGACAGCAAAAGACGCTGACGCTGAAGTCCATCAGCAAACGCGATGTCCCCTACCTTTCCGAGCGCGAGGAGATTCTCAGTCAGACCGATACTGAAAAGACTGTCGAGAGGACGGCACAGCGCTACGACGCCGGCGGAAAGCCAACGCAACAGGAGATCGTTCGTGAAAAGGTACAAACATTGCCGGACGGAACCATCGTGACCACGGCCACTACCTTTATTGAGAACATCAACGGCCGCCTTGAAGAGGTTGAGCGGACGGTCAGCCGCGAGAAAAAGTCGGGAGATCGCATCGAGCGAACGACCACATCGGAGAGACCGTCGATCAACGGCGGCTTTCAGACCCATTCGCGCGAAGAATCGGTCGAGACCCGGCAGGGGGACTCTTCGGCCCGAATCGAGACCGTTCGCAAGGTCAACAACGGGGGCGGCCGGCTGGTTGAATCCGGCCGAGAGGAGACGGTGATGAGTCAGTCCGGCAACACAGCGACGACCGAGAAAACCGTCTGGGAGCGTGACTCGATGAGCTCGAAAATGGTGCAGGCTTCCAAAAGCTTAGGCAGGCTGGTGACTCAGGCCGACGGATCGTCGACAGAAACCATCGAGACTTATAGCCATTCACTTGGCGACGGCTCTGGGCGCTTCTTGAATTCCACGAGGCCGGAGCTGGTTCGCACGGTGACCCGCGAGACCGCGATTGGCTCGGCCGGGGAGACGATCGAGACAACCCATACAAAAAGCCGAAATCCAGCCGATCCGTCGAAGATGGCGCCGACACAGATGCAGCAGAAAGTTCGGCGGCCCGGCGTCGATGGTGAAACGGTCGAAACCCACGTCTACGAACAAACCGTCAGCGGCCGCTTACAACCGACCCAGACGATCGTTGAAGAGGTCCAGAAGTAGCTTCCATCAGACCGCCAAAGGCATTGCGATTTGATCTCGCCTCGCAAACGGTCCTTATACTACGGTCCCTATACTAGGGAAGTGTTCCCTCCGATTGCCGCGCCACCGTGTTGCCCCAGGTGGGTCGCCGGGGCGTTGCGGGTGCGAGTGGATCGTCTCCCCATATGGCGTTTCGGCGGAGTCTTGATCCAGGCTATCGCGGCTCTGTTACCCCTCATTTGCTGCGTGCAAATTTGCTCGGCGCAAACACCCGCCGGGCGCATCGCCGGTCGAGTTTTTGATCCCTCGGGCGCCGTCGTGGCCGGCGCGCGCGTTGAAGCGCTACAGATTGAAACCGAGCGCGGTCACCGCACTGTTTCCAACTCGCAAGGCGAGTACCGTTTCGCGGTTCTGCCGGTGGGGACCTACACAATCACCGCGGCCGTGCCGGGTTTCAATGGACAGCCCCGGCGCCTGCGGCTCGAAGTGGGCCGGCGTTTGAGAGTTGATCTCGACGTCTTGCTGGAACCCGCGGATGTCGCGATCGAAGTCACCGAATCGACACCCTTGCTCGAACCCGAGAACGCCGCCGTTGGTTCCGTGATCGGGCGCGAGGCGATCGCGAACCTGCCTTTGAATGAGCGCCAGTTCTTGCAGCTCGCCCTGCTGTCGGCGGGTACGCTGCAGGCGGCCCAGGGATCGGAGCTGTCGCGCCAAAACAACAGCGGCCTGCACATCAGCGGGGCGCGGGAATCGTCGAACAATTTCCTTCTGGACGGAGTCGACAACAACGACCTCTACATCAACCGCTTGGTCGTGAGCCCGCCGCTCGATTCCGTGCGCGAATTTCGTTTGCATGCGTCGAATTATCAGGCCGAATACGGCCGCGGCGGAGGGGCGCAGATCAACGTGGTGAGCCGGGCTGTCACGAACCAGCTGCATGGGTCTTTCTACGAGTATCTCCGCAACGACTCGCTCGACGCCCGGAATTTTTTCGACTCCCCCGAAGAGAGCATTCCGCAATTCCAGCGCAACCAGTTCGGTGGGTCGATCGGCGGCCCGATACTCCGTGAAAAGAGCTTCTTCTTTGCGGGTTTCGAGGGGACGAGAATTCGAGACGGGGTCACCAAGACCGCCCGCGTGCCGACTCCCGAGCAGCGCGCAGGTGATTTTTCGGGATCGCCCGTGCCGCTCATCGACCCCTTCACGCAGCAGCCATTTCCGGGAAATCGCATCCCCGCCGGGCGTATCCATCCCTCCGGCGAGGCGATCGCCTCGCGATGGCCCGATCCGAACCGGGCGGGCGCTGGTCAAAATTTCGTTTCTTCACCAGTCGGTGACGGCTTAGTCAACCAGATCTACGGCCGCGCGGACCATTATTTCTCGCCCAACGACGCGTTCTACATGCGCTACAACCTGAGCCACGATCGCAGCCTGGAGCCCTTCAACGACGGTGTAACGAATGTCCCTGGCTTTGGCAGTTTCGTCTTGAATCGCGGTCAAAACCTGGTCATCTCCGAGACTCACATTTTCGGTCCATCGACGATCTGGGAGCTGCGCTTCGGTTTCAATCGTCTGCGCCGCGAGGTGGTTCAGCAAAACGCGGGCACCGACTTTGCCGCCGAGTTGGGAATACCTGGACTGTCAACGGACCCGAGATTTGCCGGGTTCCCAGGGATTAGTGTCGGAGGCGTCGACAACCTTTCCGACAATACGGCCCTGCCTATTCTTCGCGAAGACAACACGTTTCACATGCTGCAGAACGTCACTCAAGTTCGCGGGCGGCACACGTTCAAATGGGGAGGCGAGTTTCGATATTTCGGGAACGACGGAATCCAGGGATTTTTCCCTCGAGGGCAGCTCAATTTCCTCGGGGCATTCACGCAAAACCCGGTGGGAGATCTGCTGCTGGGCTTCCCGACGTTTACGATCCAGACGGTGATCGACAACCCTTTCAAGCAAAGAACGTCTTCCTGGAATGGCTACCTTCAAGACGACTGGCGGATTACTCCCAGGCTTACCTTGAATCTGGGCCTGCGCTACGAGTGGAATCAACCGGCAACCGATACGAACGATCGTTTTACCACGTTTGATTTTGGGAGCCAGGAATTGGTGCGGGCCGGGACCGGCGGCGTTCCGCGAGCAGGATTTGGAACCGACGGAAACAACTTTGCCCCGCGATTTGGACTGAGCTGGAGTCCGCGGGCCGCGAACGACCTCGTTCTGCGCGGCGGCTATGGCATCTTCTACGACTCCACGATTCTGGAGGCGAACTCGGGTCTTTATTTCAATCCACCCTTCTTTGAGTTGCGCTTATTCTTTCCCTCGCAAGAACGCCTGCTGACGTTGAATGACCCGTTTCCGAGTGGGGCTGGATTCTCGCCTCCGCCGACCGCCTTCGCGATGCACCCCAGCTTCAGCACCCCTTACTTGCAGCACTGGAATGCGTCTGTCGAAAAAACCTTGACCGATCAACTGGTTGCCCGCGCGGCGTACGTTGGCTCGAAAGGCACAAAGCTGCTGCGACAGCGGGATATCAATCAGCCGGCTCCGGGAGCTGGCCCGACTTTCCCGCGGCAACCGATAACGGGCTTCGCGAATGTGATCCTCTTCGAATCAGCCGCCTCATCCGTCTATCACTCGGCGCAGTTTTCGCTGGAGCGGCGTTTCGCCGCGGGACTAGCTTTTTCGGCAGGCTATACGATTTCGAAATCGATCGACGACAACTCGGCGTTCCTCTCGACCGACGGTGACCCGAGTTTCCCGCAAAACAGTCACAATCTGCGCGCCGAGCGGGGTCTGTCCACTTTCGACCAGAGGCAACGCTTCGTTTTCACGGCAAGCTACTCGGCGCCGTTTCGCAAAAATATTCTCGTTCGTGACTGGCAGTTCCACGCGATCGGTGCGTTTCAGTCCGGCACCCCGTTCACTCCGCAATTGAGCTTCGACAACAGCAACACGGGCAACACGGGAGCCATCGCCGGCTCGGACCGCCCCAATGTCGTAGGCGACCCCAGCGGCGGGGCCTCTACGCCAGAGCGTTTCTTCAACACCGCGGCTTTCGCCACCGCCGCGCCCGAAATGTTCGGCAACGCAGGACGCAATATCCTCACCGGCCCCGGTCTGGCGACCGTAGACGTGGCCGTGGTTCGCACCTTTCGTCTTGGCGAGTCGGCGGCCGTCGACTTTCGCGCCGAGGCCTTCAACTTGGCCAACCGTCCGAATTTTGATTTGCCAATCCGGATTTCCGATCAGCCTGGCTTCGGGAGCATCCCCTCGGCGCGGTCCGCACGCCAGATTCAATTCAGCTTGCGGCTGCGGTATTAGCCGAGCCCGTGGCCCAGTGTTAGGCCCGTGAAGCCGTACAGCCTTCATAGAGCCCGTCGAGCGCTCCGCGTAGTGCCTGGGCTGTCTGCTCACAAGCCGCCGTCGCCCGCGCCTGGTCGGCTTCCGGCAGAGCCTTCATTCGATTGAGCAACAAGGCCGGCTCGGCTTCGTCCTCTGCATGGACCTCGAAATAGCGTTCGGCGCTCGCATCCACATCGTAATGCCGCCGGAGTCCCTCAAGCTTCGATTTGGAAGTCGCTGGCTGCTGCGCCTCAAATGCGTAGAGGGCTCCGAGCGATTCGACCGAGTCCGAGAAGCGATCTTCCACGACTTGGACCAGCTCGGCAACCGCCGGCGTCTTGGCCGAACCGATATCGGTCCCAAGCGCGCGGGCAAACCGCCGCCACAACTCGACGTGTTCGCGCTCTTCAGCAGCGATCACTTTGTCGCCATGCGCGGACCAGCCATCGGCGATCTTCGAGATGAACGCTCCATATTCGCGGGCGTAAGTTGATAAGGCTTCGACGGGAAGCGTTCCCGCGCTCCAAGCCTGATAGAACTCGCTTTCAAGCAGATTCCAGCGAGAGAGAGATTGGTTGAGTTGCTGTTCGAGGTTCATAGGCGACCCCTCAGTTTACAAAATTGCGCCTGGTGGACTCAACCAGGCCCGCGGAACTCGAAGCCTTGGGCTGCCTGATCGGCGAGCACTTACCTGCCGAGTGGTGTACAGAGTACGTTGCCCGACGCATCCGCGGCCTTCCCGCGAGTGGGCACGAACCGGCGTCCAGCAAGCCGCGTTTAGGCGGCTTCAAGGTTGGTCTTCCTAGGCCAGTCGTTTACGGCTGGTATCAGCTCGAATCGAGATTCCGGACGAGCCCGTTCACGGGCTTCCCGCTTGTTCTGCCCGATCCAGCCGTTCATGCGCCGCGCCGTACGCATGATGCTCTTTTTGTGTGCGAACATAATCGACTACCCACGGCGGGTCCTTCGTTCCAAAGCAATCCAGAACGCTTTCTGGAAAGACGGCGGAAGGAAGGCCTCTCGATCTCGCGGCTTCTCAAGAGCAGGAGTTATGAAAGTCATTGTTGATTTGTGTGTTGTTCCACTTGGTGTCGGCGTGTCTGTCTCGAATTATGTCGCCGCTTGCGGCGCCGTCCTCACCGAGGCCGGGCTCGAAACCCGCCTCCATGCCTATGGCACCAACATCGAAGGGGAATGGGAAGACGTATTCGCCGCCATCAAGCGCTGCCACCAGGTCGTTCACGAGATGGGCGCTCCGCGCATCACGACCACAATCAAATTGGGGACTCGTACCGATCGCGACCAGACGATGGACGACAAGGTGCGCAGCGTCGAAGCGAAATCGCGCAACCGGGTTGACTGATCAGACAGCCCACGCGGGTCAAGCCTGGCTCCATCCCAAGTCAAGGCCCCGGAACGGGGACCGCGTGCTACATTGATGAGACTCGCCGCCGGCGCGGTCAAAACGCCATAGGCGCTGGTCATCAGCCTCAGGAGTAGCCCCGCATGAAAGCCATTCGACTGGAAGAGCCCAAGCATTTCGAATACGTCGAGATTGACGAACCCGGTTCACCGGGCTCGGGGCAAGCACTCGTCCTCACCCACCGCATGGGCATCTGCGGAACCGACTACAGCGGCTATCTCGGCAAGATGCCGTTCTTCAGCTATCCGCGCATTCCTGGCCACGAGCTGGGCGTCACGGTGCTCGAAACCGGCGAGGGCGTCACCAACGTCAAGGCCGGCGACCGCTGCAGCGTGGAGCCTTACATGAACTGCGGCCATTGCTACGCCTGCCGCAAGGGCAAATTCAATTGCTGCGAAACGCTGAAAGTGATCGGTGTGATGGTCGATGGCGGACTCTGTGACAGGTTTCTGGTGCGAGCTGACAAGCTTCACACCTCCGAGAAACTTTCGTTCGAGCAGCTTGCCTTGGTCGAAACACTGGCGATCGGCTGCCACGCCACCGACCGCGGGGACCCCAAGCAGGGCGATCATGTGCTGATCATCGGCGCGGGCCCGATTGGTCTGGCGACGCTTGAGTTCACCCGTCTGACCGGCGCCACGATCACGGTGATGGATATGGTCGAATCCCGGCTCGAGTTTTGCAAAAGCCGTTACGGCATCGAGAACACGGTCGTCTTCAAAGGCGACGGCAGCGAACTGGACAAGATGCTCGAGATCACCGGCGGCGACCTCTACGAAATCGTCACCGATGCCACGGGCGTCAACAAGTCCATGAGCAACGCGCTCAGCTATGTCGCTCACACCGGAACGCTGGTCTACCTCGGCATCACGACGCAGGAAATCACGTTTCTCCACCCGGCGCTGCATCGCCCTGAAATGACGATCAAGGGTTCGCGCAACGCCTTGCCGCGCGATTTCCCCCGGATCATCGGTTTGATTGAAGACGGTACGATCGACACGGTTCCGTGGATCACGCACCGTACGCCGTTCGGCGACGTCGCCGCCAACTTCGATTCATACACAAACCCCGCATCCGGCGTCATCAAGGCTGTCATTGAGGTCAACGACTAGCCCCCGGGAGGTCAACGACTAGCCCATGGAGGTCAACGATTAACTCATGATTCGATCCGCGGTTACGATTAGTTTGGTTGATGAAGCGCGCGGCGGCCCGTTCGTTTTTTGGGATGATCTGCCGACTGCCTGCCGAGTCGCCTCCGACTTGGGTTTCGACGCGATCGAGATATTCGCGCCTTCCGGGGCCGCGGTCAACCGCGCGGAATTGCGGGGCCTGCTCGACCGGCACAATCTGCAACTCGCCGCTGTCGGCACCGGCGCCGGGATGGTGGTTCACGGCCTCGGCCTGACCGATCCGGCCCCGGAGCGCCGCCGAAAAGCAGCGGAGTTCGTCCGCGAGATCATCGATTTTGGAGCCCCTTTTGGAGCGCCCGCGATCATCGGTTCGATGCAGGGGAGATGGGGCGGCGAACTCAGCCGCGATGCCGCGCTCGCTCTGTTGGCCGATGCGATGAATGACCTCGGAGCCTATGCAGCCGAACAGGGCGTTCCACTCATCTACGAGCACCTGAATCGCTACGAGACAAACTTGATCAACACGGTCGCCGATGGCGTCGAGTTTCTCAGATCTTTGCCGGACGCCAACGTCAAGCTCCTGGCCGATCTTTTCCACATGAACATAGAAGAAACAAGTTTGGCGGACTCGATCCGAGGGGCCGAAGGTTTCATCGGGCATGTGCATTACGTGGACTCCAACCGCCGCGCGGCGGGACTGGGACATATGAATCACGAGCCCATCGCGGCGGCGCTCATCGAGACCGGTTACGATGGCTATGCATCGGCGGAAGCTTTTCCGTATCCTGATTCCGAGTCCGCCGCCAGGCACACGATCGAGTCGTTCCGGCGCCACTTTCGTACGTAGTCGCGGCTATCGCCTGCAAGCCCCTGGTCGAATTGGCGGGGCGAAAATGGGGGACTGCCACCAATTCCCGTTTCACCAGACCACTCAGGACCCACCGCCGTGCAGAAAGGGAATTGGCTGGCTGTCCCCTTTTTTCGCGTCCTCGGACCTCTCGGTCTTCCACCACCGGCTGCTAGATTGAAACAAGGAAATACCTTCTCATGAGCGAAACAAACACAACAGCTTGCGTCACCCTCGGACTCGCACCCAGTTTCGGCTTCGGCGACCGCATCGGCCTGGCCACGCCCGGCCACGTCGAAGCCATGAAGCGCTCCGGCGCGGGAATCGAGCCGATCTTTCCGCAGCAATCGATTCGCGAAATGTTTCGAACTGTCCGCACCGCGGAAGGGGTCATGCAAGACGCGCTCGCGGGCATGCGACAAGCCGACTGGAGTGGCCAAACCGGCGCCGACGCCGATCACCTCAAAACTCCCGAGGATGTCGAGGTCACGGCGGAAGCCGGCTATACCTTCTTCACGATCGATCCCTCGGACCACGTTGACGAGCACGCCGACGGCTACGACGAAGTGACGCTACGCGAAAAATTCGCGGCCGTCCGCAACCGCATCGATTGGTTCGACTCCTACCTCGGCCGCACGGTGACCCTTTCGACCGGGAAATCGGTAGCCCTCGACGAAGAGGCTTGCATGCGCTGCGCCGTGAAGTACGGCGTGGCCCTCAATCACGCGATCACGCTGGCGGATCATATCAAGCAAGTTCAGGAATCAGCCGGGCGAGATTACGAGATCGAGTTGAGCGTGGACGAGACCGAACAGCCCACGACTCTCGCCGAGCACTACATCATCGCTGACCAGTGTATCCAGCGCGGAATGAAGCTGGTCAGTCTGGCGCCCCGCTACATTGGAGACTTCGAAAAGGGTGTCGACTACAAAGGTGACGTAGCGGTGCTGGAGCGTTCACTCGAAGATCACGCCGCGATCGCCGACCTGCTGGGTCCCTACAAGCTAAGTCTGCACTCCGGCTCCGACAAAGTTTCGATGTATCCGGCATTGGCCCGTGCCACCAAAGGACGCTTCCACGTCAAGACTGCCGGCACGAGCTATCTCGAAGCGCTGCGCGTCGTGGCCAAGCACGACGAACCCTTGTTTCGCCGCATCATCTCCTTCAGCCGCTCGCGATATAACACGGACAAGGCGACCTATCACGTCTCGGCAACGCTGGAAAACACCGTGCCGGAAGACGAGATCAGCGATTCGGTGACTCTGGAGCAGGAGTATCTCGAACGCTGGGCTGATGTTCCGAAAGGCAAGGGGTTCACCAAGCCGGGACGCCAGATCTTGCACTGCGCGTTTGGATCGGTGCTGACTCACGAGGAATTCGGTCCCGCCGTACGCGCCGTGCTGGAGGCGCATCCCGACACCTACACCGAAGTACTCGCCGACCACTTCAGTCGCCATTTGCAAGCCCTGGCCGAGGGTGCCGGCTGACCCTGATACTGTTCACCTAGAGCCTTCGGGCAGCGCCTTCGAGCCGGAGCCTTCGAGCCGGAGCCTTCGAGCACGGAGCCTTCGAGTCGGAGCCTTCGAGTTCCCAGCGTCGTTCAGCCGCGAAGCGGCGCAGGATCGTAGCCCAGGGTGGAGCGAAGCGCAACCCTGGGTGAGAGTACCCACCAGGCAAGCCCTGAAAGGGCGCAGGAGCAAACCGGCCGCCTCCTCTCCAAGCAACGCGATCCGCGGCGGGCGTTCAACGGCACTTGAAACAAACGACACCCCGGCCAACAAAAATTGTCCGCGGAATTACTAAGTCGCCAGTATTACCGCTAGCCCGCATTTCTCATCGGGTGACGAGGCAAAGTGCATGAGAGGCCCGTCAGTACGAGGCGCGCGCCGTAGGGACCGGCAATCTTGCCGGTCCATCGCCGCAATGCGGCGACGCCCAATCGTTCGCAGCAAGCGCAACGAAGCAGTGGCGGGCCTCTCATGTGCTTGGTCCGTTACCCGATGAGAAATGCGGGCTAGTTCGCCTCGGCTCCACCCCAATACTCCGCCACTTCCGGCAGCGTCTCCCGAAGGATCTCCGCTATTGCCGTGCGGTCGCCCTGGGACAGATGCTGGAATTCATCCTCACCCTCCGGGCCGGTCAGAATCTCGCGAAGACGCCGATAGGTATACCGTTTGACTTCAGCGGGCAGATCCGCGAAAGACTCGGAGTAAATCAAGTAACTGCAGGGGTAGCGAAACAGGCGCCCGGTCAGGTCAAGATCGCGCAGAGAACGCCCCTTGCTGTCGCGCTTTCCCTCTTGTTGGAATTCCCGTGCGAAAGACGTCGTTCCACGTACCGGCCCTTGAAGCGGCGCTTCCTCGACGAAAAGGAGATGGCGAACAAGTTTCTCACTAGGACTCTCGATGCGGCGCCGCACCGAGGCATCCAAATCCGGGGAGGCCCCGCCGAACAGGCGAACCATTTCCGTCCGATAGTCCAGCGCCCTGCGGGCCTCGATTTGGGCGAGCGCGATGTGATTGTGCATCTGCGTTTGGTGGGCAAGCACCAGATGGGCCACGATATCGCTGTGGGGAGTGAGGTAGTTCGAAACCTCGAAATGCCCGCTCAGATCGGTGACCGCCGACTCGGGGCCGGCATCGAGTTCAGCGGCTCCTTCCGCGCTGCTGGCGGTGGCATTACCGCGATGCGTCATCTCGCCGGCGCTTCCGGTCACATACCAGCCGCCAAAGCGCTTGGAAAGGTCGGTGGTCTGATCGACATTGACGGTTCCGAGCGAAAAATACGGGATGCCATCCGACCCCGGATACACCGACCGCGTCAGGTGTCCGGGGATTCGAAAGGTTCGAGCCGTCTCGTGGCACTGCAAACACTCTCCCCGGTCACGGGAGAAACGGGGTCGCTCCGCGGGCTCCTGATCCAGCGTATAGAAGACCGCGCCGCCGCCCGGATCGGCGGCTGAAATTTCCAGAAAGGGGGCCCCGCGCACCCAGCCCACGTAGACGTCGTCGTTGAAATACAGGGCTCGCGGGGACGGCGGCGAGATGAAGCGAAACTGTGCGCTGGTTTTTGAAAAGACGAGAACCTGAGACGACCTCGGGATATCGAGGGCCTCTAATAGCGATGGCAGATAGCCCCATGTTGAATCGTTCTTCAGCTCGACTTCAGCCCGGTCCATGCGAGCTTGGAGATGGCTGATGGGGTCGGTGTGGCTCTCGGGTAGCTCCTCGGCAACACTCACTGCCGCCGCGGCCACCGATAAACACATCACCCATACGAGCGATCGCATTGCTTTCATCATAAGCGCCTCAAACCAACGCACACCGTCACACAGAAATCATTTGCAATCGTGTTGCCAGACAACGCAATCGTGTTGCCAGACGCCGCAATCGTATCTCCAGACGCCGATCTCATCCCGAATACGCGGGAGAAACCCCGGGCAACCGGATCGCCGCCATCAAGACTTCCGGAATTGGGCTATTTGCCCCACCGTGCCGGCCGTTACCTAAGCCCGCAATTCTCGCGATGTGGCGAGAATTGCGGGCTAACCACGCGAACGCAAGCTATGGCGCGACAATTCGCTTTGGGCCGAGGCAATCTGGGTGTACGATAGTCTTGGGTGAAACGTTTTCTCAAAGCCCTGGCCATTGTAGCAGCGACCCTGGCGTCGGTGTCCGCGCAGAACCTTGAGCAACGGGCGACCGCCCTCATCTCGAAACGCTGCCTGAGCTGCCACAATGACGGCCTGCTCACCGCCGGGTTAGCCCTAACCAGCCGCGCGAATGCACTCAAAGGCGGCGAGCATGGCCCAGCAATCGTTCCCGGCAATCCCGGCGAGAGCCCACTCTACGAGAAAGTCGCCAGCGGGGCAATGCCCGTCGGCAACCCTTTGCTCAGCGAGGAACGCGAGCTAATCCGCGCCTGGGTCGAGGCCGGCGCTCGGTGGGAAGGCAAGATCGAGGCGGGAAGCAAGGTCGAGGCCACGACCACCCGCAAACGCAGCGACCACTCGTGGTGGGCTTTCCAGCCGTTGCGAGCAACCGAGCCGCCGATGCCCGAAGCACTGCCTGCTGGCTGGGACCACTCGCCCATCGACCGCTTCCTCTTTGCCAGGATGGTCGAGAAAGGGTTGCAACCGAATTCGCCAGCGGATCGCCGCACGCTGATACGGCGTCTCACGTTCAACCTGATTGGCTTACCACCCACACCGCAGGAAGTGGACGCTTTTCTGGCTGATCCCGAGCCGAACGCTTATGAGAAAGTCGTCGACCGGCTGCTCGCTTCGCCCCACTATGGCGAACGTTGGGGACGTCACTGGCTCGACGTAGTGCGTTTCGGCGAAAGTCACGGCTACGAACAGAACCACCTTCGAGACGACGCCTGGCCCTACCGCGACTACGTGATCCGCTCCTTAAACGAAGACAAACCGTTCAGCCGCATGATCATCGAGCAGCTCGCCGGGGATCAGCTCGCTCCCGGCGATCCGCAAATCGGGGCGGCCACCGGGTTCCTCGTCGCCGGGCCGCACGACACGGTCGGCATCGACAACATCGAAGGCGAGATGCAGAAGCGCGCCAACGACCTCGACGACATGGTGATGGCGACCGCAACGTCCTTTCTCGGTTTAACGGTGAATTGTGCCCGCTGCCACGACCATAAGTTCGATCCGATCGAGCAGAAAGATTACTACCGGATGCAATCGGTGTTCGCGGGCGTGCGCCACGATCGCCGAGCGTGGGCGACCAAACAGCAGAAAGAGAACAGCGAACAACAGGCCGCCCCCCTCCGCCGGGAAAGCGAAGACGCCGAGGCAACGCTAGACGGTCTCCGCAAAGCCGCCGAAAAGCGCGTGGATGCCCAGCGCGACGCGATCGTCGCCCGCTACCGGCCAAGCGTTGACGGACACGGTACGGAGGAAACGTTCGAACCCGTCCAGGCGCGCTACCTGCGGATGAACGTCGAGGAGTCCACCGGCCGCGGGTCCGTTGTTCTCGACGAGTTGGAGATTTGGACCTCCCCCTCCGATTCCCGCAACGTCGCTCTGGCCAAGCAGGGCGCGGCGGTTTCGGCCAGCAGTACTCGCAAAGATGACGCGAATCCAGATACCTACTCGCCAAAGCTCGTCATCGACGGCAAGTTCGACCAGGCCTGGATGTCCGGTGGCGCGGCGCCCCATTGGGTTCAGATCGAGTGGCCAAAGCTCGAGACCATCTCTCGCATCTTCTGGTCCTCGGACCGGCTGGAGGCATTTGGCGGAACCTTCGGCAAGCCCGCGCCCGAACTCTACACGGTGGAAGTATCGCTCGACGGCGCCGAGTGGAACAAGATCGCTGATTCGTTCGACCGCTTGCCGACGAAACAGGAGAAGCGCGGGCGGCTGCTGCTATTTGCCGTCTTCAGCCCGGAAGAAAAACGGATCTGGGAGGCCGCCGAAAAGCGAAAGACCGGCGCCGAGGCCCAACTAGCCAAGCTCCCCAAGCTGGAGACTGCCTACCTGGGGAAATTCGAGCAGCCCAAGGAACCGAGTTTCGTGATGCGGCGCGGTGACCCCATGTCCAAGGGAGAGCTGATCGCGCCCGCCAGCCCAACCACGCTGGCACATCTGCTCGACCGCTTCGAAATGGACCAGAACACCCCGGAAGGAGAGCGCCGCCTGGCGCTGGCCCGCTGGATCGCAGACGACCGCAACGCCCTGGCCGCCCGCGTCATCGTCAACCGGATTTGGATGCATCACTTCGGCAACCCGTTCGTGGCGACGCCCAGCGACTTCGGTATCAATGGGGGTGAACCGACCCACGCCGAGTTGCTGGACTGGCTGGCCGCGCGGTTCGTCGGCAAGCATGGCTGGCGCTGGAAACCACTGCACAAGGAGATCGTGATGTCGGCGGCTTACCGGCAGTCGAGCGAGCACGATGATGCGCGGGCGGCAGTGGACGGCGATGCCAGGTACCTGTGGCGCTTCCCGCCCCGGCGCCTAGAAGCCGAAGCCGTGCGTGACGCTGTGTTAGCGGTCTCGGGCAAGCTCGATCCGGCCATGGGCGGGAAAGGCTTCCGTCTTTACCGCTACACGGTCGACAACGTCGCGACCTACTATCCGATCGAGGAGTTCGATGAAAGCACGTTCCGCCGCTCCGTCTATCACCAGCACGCGCGTTCGGTGAAACCTGAGTTGCTCGGCCAGTACGACTGCCCGGACACCTCGCTGCCGGCTCCAAAGCGCGTCGTCACGACTTCGCCGCTGCAAGCGCTGAGCTTGTTGAACAACCGTTTCGTGTTGCAGCAGGCGCGCTTTTTCGCGGAACGCTTGGAGCACGAAGCGGAAGTAGAGCGCGAGGGTAAAGCCTCAGGTCAGCAGAAAATAGTGACCCGCGCCTATCAGCTCGCTTTCGGACGCGACCCCGAGGCCGAAGAACTCGAAGAGTCCGTACACTTCATCAGCGATCACGGGCTCTTCCTGTTTTGCCGCGCCCTGTTGAATACCAACGAATTTGTCTATGTGATGTAGTTGAGCCGCGACCGTGAATACCAGTTTCCGAGCTGTGACCGTGAAGACGAGTCTTCTGGCCGCGACCGTGAAGACAAGTCTTCTGGCTGTGACGTGGCGTGAACCACCAGGTTTGCCGCGCACCGATTCGTCGGGGCGTTGCCAGCGGGCGGGCACTCGGCCGCCTGAACCAGATGCCTCGCCCGCAGGCCAGACAAACCGACGAATCGGTTTGCGGCAAGCGTGGACGCTCACGCCACGCCGGCTGCCGCTTTTGATTGCGGCTTGCCCGCGCTAGGGAGCGGTTGCACCGAACATGAGTCGTAAGCAAGCGCAAAACCATCCTCCCATGAACCGCCGCAACTTCCTATCCGACTTCACCACCGGCGTAGCCGGCATTGCGCTCTCCACGCTGCTCGCTGAAAAAGGTTTGCGTGCGGCGGCCGCCCCCCATTTCCCGCCCAAGGCCAAACGCGTCCTGCAAATCTTTTGCCCCGGCGCCGTCTCGCACCTCGACACCTGGGACTACAAGCCCGAGCTACAGCGGCGTTCCGGAGAACCGCTCCCAGGCGGCGCCGAGGTCGTCACTTTCCAAGGCAAGAACGGCGCTTTGATGGGCAGCCCATGGAAATTCATCCCGCGGGGGCAGAGTGGAAAGCCCATCACCGAACTGCTGCCGAAGCTGGGCGAGTTCGTCGACGACATGGCGTTTGTCCACTCCATGACATCGAAGACGAACACGCACGGGCCAGGCTGCGTGATGATGAATACCGGTTTCACGACCGAGGGCTTTCCGAGCGCCGGCGCCTGGATGAGCTACGCGCTGGGTTCGGAGAACGACAACCTGCCGACCTACGTCGCTATTCCCGATGTCCGCGGCACTCCGCCATCGGGTCCGGCAAACTGGGGCGCCGGCTTCCTGCCCGCCGAGCATCAGGCCATCGTATTCAACGCCCAGGAGCCGATTCGCAACCTCGCGCAGCCAGCCGAGATCGGCGCCAGGGCCGAGAACGCCTCACGCGATTTCCTTGCCAAGATCAACCGCTTTCACGCCGAAAAGCATCCCGGTAACTCGGACCTCAGCGCCCGTATCGCCGCCTACGAGCTGGCCGCGCGCATGCAGCTCTCCGCGCCCGAGGCCTCCGACCTGAGCCGCGAATCCAAGGCGACCCAACAGCTCTACGGGATCAACGACACGAATCCGCTGCTCGCCGCCTACGCCAAGAACTGTTTGCTGGCGAGGCGCCTGCTCGAACGCAACGTCCGCTTCATCACGCTCTATTGCGGCTCGCGCGCCTCGGGTGTCGACGGGCTGCTCAACTGGGACGCGCACAAAACGCTGCAAGCAGACTACGAGCGTCACTGTCCGATTCTCGACAAGCCGACCGCCGGGCTGATCCGCGACATGAAAGAGCGCGGTCTCCTCGATGACACCCTCGTGCTCTGGACCACCGAGTTTGGACGCATGCCGACTCATCAAGAGGGAACCAAAGGCCGCGACCACAACCCCAATGCCTTCACCTGCTGGATGCTGGGAGCAGGGATCAATGGCGGAGTCAGCTACGGCGCAACCGACGAGTTCGGCGGCAAGTCGGTCGAGGACGTCACGACCATCTACGACTTCCACGCCACCGCGCTGCATTTGCTGGGGCTCGACCACGAGAAGCTCACCTACTATCACAACGGCATTCAGCGCCGCCTGACCGACGTGCATGGCCGGGTGATCCGCCCGCTTCTGGCTTGACGGGCTCGAAGGACCAATCCTTGCCGCCGACCCGTCCGGCCGTGGTCTCTCTGCACGTTCCGCCGCCGCCACACGTCTCCCTTACGTGGGAAAAGTGCGCCTTCTGCGATCGGTCCTCGTTCTGCTGCTCGCCTCGCAGTGCGCCTGGGCAGACCCCGCCGAGCGATTTTTCAAGAGGGGTCAAAAGGCGGCGCGCCAGGGCAACGACGTCAATGCCTATCTGTTTTTCGCTCAAGCCAAGGCTTTCAACCCCACCGAGCGCCGCTACGCCATGGCGGCTGACATGGCTCGAAAGCGCGCCGGCCAAACGCTGGCGGGTCTCGGAGATTTGGGTGTCGCCGCGAGCATCGATCCCGGGAATGGCTTTCTGCTGGCCGCCGCGGTGCCGGGCGAATCCGCTCCGGCATCGGCTGCCGTCGGTAGTCTGATCGAGATGGCCCGGCGAAACGGCCGGCGAATCAAACCGCCGGTTGAACTCCAGCCCTCGAACAAGACCACCAGCTTCAATTTGAAAGACAAGGTTTCCGTTGTCTACGAAAAAGTGGCTGAGGAGTTCGGGCTCGTTGTCATCTTCGACTCCGACTTCGACAAAGACCGCGACATTCGCCTGGTCCTCGACGACTGCGACTTCACGCAAGCCGTTCGCGTACTAAACGAAATCGTGCTCGGCTTTGTTGTCCCGCTGAATTCACGTCTTTTCTTGGTCGCCGAAGACACCAAGACGAAGCGCACGGAACTGGAGCCGGTGGCCACGGCCGTCATCCCGATTCCCGACGCCATGACCGACGAGGAAACCCAGCAACTCGGACAGATGGTGCAGCAGATTCTCGAAGTCAAACGCCTGCAGGTCGACCGCTTTCAGCGCCAGGTTGTCATGAGGGACACGGTTCATCGCGTACGGCTTGCCCAGGCGCTCTATGACCAGCTCTCTCACGGACGCGCCGAAGTCCTCCTTGAAATCGAACTCCTCGCGACCAATACGAACGATCAGCTCGACGTGGGCGTTCGCCTGCCGACCAGTTTCCCGCTGACGAATTTCTCTTCGGTGTTGCGGGCCGTTCCGCCGATGGTGACCGGTGTTCCTCTGATCGGCTTCGGCGGGGGTAAGACGGTCTTCGGCATTGCGATCGGCGACGCCGGGATCACCGCCCAGCGCATGCATGGCTCCGCTCGCTCGATCACAAGACTGCAGCTTCGTTCCGCCCATGGACTCCTCGCCGAGATGACAATCGGCGAACGATTCCCGATCATCAACGCAAGTTTTTCCGCCGTCGTATCGAACCAGCAAATAGAGGACAACATCGCCGCCGGGACATTGCGGCAGCCCTTCCCTTCGTTCACGTTCGAAGATCTAGGAATCACGTTTTCCGTCACGCCAAGCGTTCACAGCGCGACGGAAGTATCCCTGGAGATGGAATTTGAGGTTCAGCTTCTTTCCGGCGCGAGCACAAACGACATTCCGATTCTGTCGAACCGGCAATTCACCTCCTCGGTACGGCTGCGTCAGGGAGAAGTCGCCATGGTCAGCGGGATGAAAATTTACGAACAACGCAACAATCAATCCGGCATGGCCTGGTTGTCGGAAATCCCGTTCCTGGGGAGATTGTTCCGTGACGAATCAAAGAAGTTCAACGAAAGCGATCTCGTCGTGACGATCACGCCCCGAATCGTGCGCCTGCCCCCGGCCGAGGTCGCAAACTCCGATGCCCTGCGGTATGGGCCCGAGACGCGGCCGCTGTCAGCTTTGTAGCTGATTGAGGGGTTGAAAAACCTGGGAAGATGGAATCGCTCTTCGATTCCTCAGCGACATGGCCGAACTGGTCCCCACACAAGCAATCGGGCGGGTGCATGAGACCTTTCGGCTGAGGCTATCCCCCTAGCCGATTAGCGACCCTATGGTGGATGCAAACTGAAAACGTAGTCTCGACCGACGGGCGCATTCCACCCTATGGGTAGTGCGCTAATTCTGCGTTGGTGGCCGAGAGGGAGCTACTGAAGTGAGGGGAGCTGCCGACCGAACGCCTGTAATAGTGCCATGAGACTTGCGACTAAAATATAGCCACCAATCTGCGTTTGGCCACTGATAGTGAGATAGGGCCCAATTACGATGCCTCCGACTGCGACTAGTAGTATCGTGCAGGTAACCACGGTGTTGTGGTTTAGTTGCTTGTTACGGAACTCATGATCCCTCTGTTCTTGCTTGTCCCGTTGCTCAAGAGTTGCTTGGTAGCCCTTCAGTCTCGATTCTTCGGAATGCTTTTCGACTTCGGCTAGGATTTTCGCGGTTTGGGGGTCCGGCCCTAGGCTAGTTCGCGAAAAGGCTGCGGATACTGAAAGTAGCGCCTTCGCCCCGCCTGACTCAATAACTTTCTTGAGGGCTTCCTCGGCCTCTAGTGGAAGTACTTCAGGAGATTTGGAGCCTTCATCCTCTTCCGCGCTTTCCGTCTCAGGGCTCTCTGTTTCGCGGCGCTCAAGCTCTTCGCGGTCCTCCGCCATTTATCGCCTCATCGTACTCCCAGACGACAGCAGCTTGGCCCACTGTCGAGATAAACGCGCGACCAGCTCCGCATACAACTCAAGCGGGGCAATTTTGTCAACGTAGAAACCGCGCAGTTCTTCGTCCGTCGGAACTATCCTGTAGACGGCCACAGGATCCTTTCTTCTCATTTCAGACACCTTACGAGAAGCCTCATCCAGCGCAAGAGGTTTTTCGTCATAGTGGCGATAGTCGAAGCGATCGTAGCTCGATGTGTTTGTGGCAGGCATAAATAATTCTCGACCGAATCAAGATCCCCGGCAGGAATACAGTAACCCATCTGCATCGCTTGTGTAAAGCCTCTTCTCGAAACACTCGACAAGGATCTTGGACACTTTCATTGTACCTCATGCGTCAAGTCGCGATATCTCAACAACTTACTTCCATCAGTAGCTCTGTCAGGTCCCATACATGGTCCGTCACCCCTGATTTCATCGCGGGCGTAACTTTCAGCGTCCCGTGGATTCGGCAGAAGTTATAGTAGGCGAAATGCAGCGCGAGGGCTGCTTCTAGATTCGACCATTTCTTGCTGAAGCTGTACGTCAATCTCGTCATCCTCTTGCACCATTGCCGCAAGCTCCCGTTCTTCCTCTCCACGTGCGAAGTACAGACGCGATAAGGATTCGGATTCCCGAAGATTGCGGCGCTGATGGTCCCCTTGATTTTTGCTGGCCGGTAGTAGTCCCCCCGGCTTCCTCCTGACGTTGGTCCACGCGGAAGCACTAGTCATGAACGGCGAACTCGATGTGGCGGAGGAACTGTTGACCAATTGCATGCCCGATCTTCGAGCGAGGCCTGTACTTTCGTATGCTCGTTTGTTTTCTCGGGCTGCCATGATGCTATCGACGATCGCCCTTTTTAGGTTCGGGCCGAAAGATAGCACCGCGCTTCAAGCGGCCAATAAACTAATCAAAGAAGGGCTGGGGCGAGATCCTTTGTGGCATTACGCCACCTATACACGAGCTCAGATCGTTGGAATTCTCGAAGACCACGATCGAGGAAAGGAATCTTTTCGCAATGCGTATGAGAACATTCAACAGTCTGGCGAATTAGTCACCGTCCGCGAAGCGCGCTCAAGGGTCCTCTTGTTGATGCTCACCGCATCGTGCATGAAGCAGTTCAGCAACAAGCCCGCGGAGTTGCTTCGTGCCGACAAGCATCTAGAGGAAGCGAATAGTTGCTTGCTGAACCTGCCAAGACGGGGTGACATTCAGGCCACGGTGTTTTCTCCTCCGAGCAAGAAAAATGAACCTCTGGACTTGATTAAGGACCACATTGAACAGATTGCGGAAGGGACCCCGCTCGCAATAAAACGTGTCAAAGCGATTGGTGCGGGTTGATGTTACATGGGGGAACGCAAGCGCACCCAACCTAATCCCGCGCTGCACCCACACCTGCCTCACCTGCGAGCATTCACGCCAAGGATGATGGTTTCGCTTCGGTTCAGCTGTCCCGCCTCAGCTGGAAATGGAGAGGAGAGCGTAATCACAGCACACGCTCAAGCGATCTTTCGCAACTTAGTCACCCGCCCAATCTCGACAAACTCGGTGATGAAGATGTTGCCTTCGTGGTCGTAACAACACCCATGAGGCGTAATGAATTTTCCCGGCAAAAAGTGTTCGCGCGACTTGTTGCGGCGCTCGCCCGTGTCCGCCAAGCCCACGCCCAACTTCGTGATCACTTCGTTCTGGCGGTCCATCAAGGTGACTTCAGCGACCAGGTCGGGAACCAGCAGCACCCCGTCTCGCTCATCAAAGTGACACGGCCGCTTGACGCCGTAGGCAAACTTGACATGCTCCCCGTCAAGCGTGAACCACTGCAGTCGGTGGTTGTCGCGGTCAGCCACCACCAGCAGCGGCGGGTCCTCGCGCTCATCGAGCCAGATCCCATGCGGGCAAATCAACTGGCCCGGCTCCGATCCCGGTCCGCCGAAGGTCTTGATGTAGTTGCCGTCCTTATCGTAGTGATTGATGAAGTAGGTCCCATAGCCGTCGGTCACGTAAATGTCGCCGTTGGGCGCAACTGCCAAATTCGTGGGACTGTAGATCAGGTTGCCTTCGTCGTCGTAGCGGCGTCCGTCGTCGATCGAGGGGTCCGGCTGGTAGGAGGCTGACTCGCTGGGATAACCAATGCGGAGGATTTCTTCTCCGGCCAGCGTCGTTTTGACAACGATGTTACGTCCGATGTCGCACAGGTAGAGAAACTCCTCGCCGCCTTCTTTGCGGACCTGCATCCCGTGGGCTCCGCCGGCGAACTCGCTTCCCCATGAGGTGACAAACTTTCCATCCGGATCGTAGACGACCATGGCATGGTCGCTGGGGCTGGTTTCGTGTACGGTGTGGTGTACATAGATGAAACCCTGCCCGTCCTCGACGACCGAGTGCGTATTGCCGTATTTGATGTTGCCTGGTAGCTCACCCCAATCGTGAAAGGCTTCGTAGACAAATTCGCCTTCCCCCAGGACGGGATATTTCGAATCGGTCTTGCGGCTGCACCCCAGAAGAATCGGGGCAGCCGCGGCCGTGGCTTTCAGAAAGTCTCTTCTGGATCGTGTCGGGGCCTGCTGGTTCAGTTTCATCGCTATCCATTTTGGTTGCGCCGCCCGGCTTGTATTCCGAGAATCAGCTTGCACCTTGCGAGACCGATGTGGCGCAAGCTCTCAGCTTGCCGCGCCAGCACTTTTGTCGACGCTTGTGCCGCAAGCCGACGGCTTGGCCGGGCGGGCGTCAATTTGTCGCGCGGGTCTTCGAGGCCGCGTCTTCAATAGCTTTGAGGCAGTAGTCGCGGTAAAGCCTTTCGCAGGCCGGAGAGCAGAAGATGTGTTTTTCCCCCGCGACCTCCGCCGACCAATACTTCGTCGGGATCACCAGGCCGCAGCAGCCGCAGTAGGTCATCGTCTGGTCGTACCATTCGGCGTTCTTGTCTTGCCAATGTCCCATGGGCGTGGTCGTGCGTTCGGCGCGGTCATCAACTCGACCGCGAGCCGCTCGTGTCATCCTACCGCAACGCGCTTGGTTTCGCATAGCCAGCTTGGTTTCGCATAGCCGATTGGTTTCGCCACCGAAACGGGTGGCGTCTCGCTTGGCGGCGCCTCGATCTAAGTTGCCATCGTTGTCCGCACCCGGAAGTGGTCGCCGACCACCGCTTGGTGGCCGTCATCCACCAGATGAAAGCCGAATTCGACGGCGCGAAAAGAACCCGTGGAAAGTTTAACGCCAGCTTAACTTACACTTTACAAGCGCGTGTAAACGAATTCCTCTCGGGCGTGTTCTAAAGAGTGCACCCCCATGGTGCGGACATGAAAACGGAGGAAGAACAAGAAATGAGATTGATCAAATACGTCGTTCCCGTACTGCTTTTTAGTGTTAGCCTTGCCGCGCAATTTCCTGGTGGCGGCCCCCCTCGCGGCGATCGGGGTGATCGAGAGAATGGCCCTCCAGTAGAGGCCGTGCAAGAAGCCCTGCAGTTGAGCCCCGAACAAATCCAGCAGCTCCAAGATATCAATGCCGCGTTTCGGGAAGCGGCCCGATCCGACGCCGAACAAATTCGCACGTTGCAAGCTCAGTTGCGTGATGAGTTTCAGAGTGACAACCCCAACGCAACCGTGATCGGCCAACTGCAGCTCGATATCCGAAATGTGCAGAGCCAGATATCGGAAACCAAAGCAGGGTTTTCGCAACAGGCTCAGGCCGTATTGACGCCCGAGCAAGCCGCGGGCCTTTCCGTTCTCGAGCAGGCCCTCGCCGCCGTGCCCGCCGCTAGACAGGCGGCTGCCTTGAACCTGATCCATGACGCGGAAGGGGCTGGCTTTAGTCCGAACCGCCGGCCGAGCCGGCGCGGTGGCGGACCCGGACGGCGGTAGCGATCAGGCCAGGCGGCCGGGCTAAGGGCGGAGGCGAGTCATGTTTCGCCTCCGCCACGCCCGATAAAAGCAGGCGCTTGAAATCTGAATGTTTGGGCGGCAAGAAGGTTCGAACTCGCGACCGATCATCGAGCGAAGTGTTGAACACCAAGCAAAGCGTTAGACCCCGGGGCGAAGCGCTAAACTAGGGTACATACTCAGTCTGAGCTGAGACATGCGTATCACGCCCCCATCTTTGAAGTGGATCATCCTTGCCCTGGCTGCAAGTTTCGTTCCCCTCGCGGCTCAGACAGCGGTCGGGAATCCGGCCGAGTTCTCGATTAAGGATCAGCCCTATCAGCGCGCCGAGGCTTGCCTGCCGTGTCATCAGCGCCAGTACGACGAACTGCGCAGCTCGGTCAAATCCGGGTACCGCGCCGTGAGCCCGCTCTTTAACGGTCTGGAATTGGCCGGGAACTTTCTGAACGGCGGGTTGTTGCGGCCTGTTTACAAAGACAGTACGCGAACAACGCCCGCCAATACGCCGCTCAACAGCAATCTGGTCAGCACCTCATCGTTCACCGATATCACCCAGGTCGCGGCGGGATTCTGCATCGGCTGCCACAACGCCCATGTCATTCTTCTAGGCGACAATCCCGCGACACGCGAAATACCGGAACTGCCGGGGGTGGGCGGGGAGTTTCGACCCGACTTGCTGCGGCCCCTGCGGGATTACCATTTCGTTGACGCCGCGGGTCAGCAGATTCTTCCAGATCAGATCGGAGGGCCGCCCCCTCCAGGCGCGCGGCCGTCACTGGGCGCTGGCGGAATCACGTGCGACGTCTGTCACAACGTCACCGGCCCGGATTTAGACCGCAGCATGCAGCGAGATGGGCTAGCCAACGCGAGTTTCGAACTGCGCCCCTCGCTGAGCAAGGTCGGCCCCTTCCCCTTCGCCGCCCCGGTCAAGGACAATTTCCATGTCTCCAGCCGAGATCCCGAGCGCATTGGGTATCTGCGCAGCAGCACCTTCTGCGGTGGTTGCCACGACGTTCGCGTGCCCGGCGGGGGATCGCTGACCCACCGAGAAACCAACCTGAATCCGGGCAGCGAAAATGTCACCGCCTATCGGCTTGAGAACCTCAACACCGAGTGGGCGAGCGGCCCCTACAACAGTGCCGACAACCCTTTCGGCAAGGTGATTCGCTGCCAGGACTGTCACATGTCGCTCTACCCCTACGGTGGGGAGTCCACCTATGCAGTCGGGGACATGACGATCACCAGCCCGACGCCAGCAGTCTTCCCGCTAAATTTCGCCGCTGAGCCGGAGGGCTCAACTGATCTCGACTACCCTCTTCAGAAACGTCAGGTGGCCACCCACTATTTGAGCGGCGTCGATGTCCCCATGCTCTCGACCAGCGAGTTGCGAGCGCGCTTGGGCGCCGACTATCAGGATGTCAGCGAGCCGGGTACGGATGAATACGGCATTCCCCGCGCACTGTCCAAGAGACGAGAAGATCTGTTGAAAAGCGCGGTTCGAATCAGTGTCGACAAGACAGACCGTCAGGCTCAAATAGGCGAATCGTTCGTGGTCAGGGCGACCGCCGTGGCGCTCACCGGCCACCGGTTCCCGTCGGGGTTCTCCCAGGAGCGAACCGCATATCTCGAGCTGACTGTCAAGGACAACAAAGGATTCCTGCTTTATCAGTCAGGATATTTGGTGGACAAGCCCCACCCGGAAACCGGCGAAATGGAGCCGGATGGCAATCTGGATGATGAGGATCTGGAGCACTTGCATGCGATCGTGGATCCGGGAAGGCGCACGGTGCCCTATCGCCCGGGACCGGAAACCAACGGACACACGAACCAGGTGTTCGAGGCTGGTCCCGATAACGGACCCGAGGCGCGCGTCTTCGCCGGAGAACCGCTCGGTCTGGTTCTGTGGCGCAATGAAGTGGCGCGGATCTTCCTGCCGGGCCAAGGCCTTGGGCGGAAAGATGACGACGGCAACGATATTACCGTTTCGAGGCCGCATTTCGAGGAGACCTTTAGCGCCGGATTCGCCAACTCGGTCGACAACTACCGGGCCCTGGCTCCACTGCGTCCGACGACCTACCGCTACGGCATCAAGCTGCCCAGCAAAGAAGAACTGGAATTGCTGGGCGTGGAGCTAGAGTCGCCTCTGCATGTTCATGCGCAGGTAAATTTTCTGCATTTCCCGCCTCTGTTCATGCGGTTTCTGGCAAGGACGACGGGACCCGACGGCCCGGCCGGGCACGATATGAATCTGATCGATGAAAAGACGATCGACGACCTGCTAGTGAACGTCAAGAATATTGCTTCGTCAGATACGACGGTTGACCTGGTCAAGTGATGATGCTCATGCACAAATCGCGGTTGGCGGGTTCTTGGCCGGTGGCAGCGATGATTTTCTGCATCGGGCTCGGCCACGAACAGGGTCTCTCGCAACAGCGGGCGGCGGCTCCCCTCAGCGCATCCGATGTGCCGCCACGACAGCGGGTCACCCGAGAGAATAATCCCAACTACCCGGCCCGGAACCCGTTCTACTTCGAAGGCAAGATCGACTACGAATTGCTCGGAATTGACGAACCGGCCAACGCCTGGGAGTATATGCAGCGTGGCATCCACCGCCAGGATGACCAAGACGACGAGCGGGGAGCGATCCAAGACTACCGCCGGGGGCTTGAGCTGAACAGCACCGAGAACGGCACCTGTCAGATCATTACGGCGCTGCCGGAAAACCTCAATACCGTCGACCCGGCTCCGTGTATTTTCACGCTCCGGCTGAGGCTCGGTTATCTGTTGATCCACGATGAACCGGCGGAGTCGATCGGGTTGTTCAGGGAAGTTCTGGAGATCGATCCGTTGCGGCTTGACGTTCATTTTCTGATCGCCGAGGCTTTCGAGTTTCTCGCTGAAGAAACCGCTGACAAGCAGGAGCGGACCGAACTCTACTTGAAAGCCATTGAGGAACTGCGGGCGGAATTGGCATTAACTCCGCCGGTCAACGATCCCAAGCTCAGCCCCGACGAGGCGAACAACGCTCACACGCATTGGCTCTTGGCCGAGATCCACGAAAGGCTGGACGAATACGATGAAGCGATCGAAGCGTTTGAGAACTACTTGAAGGCCACGCGCTGGCACAGCGACGTGTTCCCCTGGAGAGTTCAGCTCGCCGAGAAGAAGATCGAAGAACTTCGAGATGGGATTGCCAAGACCGAGACAGCCCAAAGGAAGTTGGTCACCGAAGGCGCCGCGCCGGCGGCCCCGGCGCGTTCTCGTACACGCGCGACCCGCCGGCCTCGGTAATCACGTGCTTGCGGAAAGGTACGTTTTGCCGAGACGTATCAGACATTGCAGCCGAAAACTGATCACGTTTCCGTTGGTCTGTCTTTTGGCATGGTTGCCGGCGACTGCCGCCGCGCAAGACCGGGCGGATGACGAAGAAGGGCGGCAACAAGACACCGCGACGGATATCGGCTCGGCCTGGGATGAGTTGCTCTCCGATGTTGTTCCCAAGGCCGTGGCCGACCCGGCGCTTGTCGTCGAGCAGAGACCGGTCAGCAAGACGGCGGCCGGCGATTTTCTCAATCACTTTTTCTTCCAGTCCCACACGGAATACATCCGGCAAGAGGTCGGCTTCACGGACCGCTCCACGGTGACAGGTGTCTTCGACGGTCAGCCCGGTGAGATAGCGGACCTGCTAGGCATCCCGTTTCATGACGCATTTCAGCCCAACTCCGACCACCTCTACTCCTTCATGAATATGGGGACGCGAGGCTGGCTCTCGCCTCACGTCAACACGAACTTCTCTTTCCGCTATCGCCAGGACCTGACTCACGTCGAAGCGGGCTCGCCGACGCAGAGCGTAGTCAACACCTTCGGCGCGAACCGGCGACTGGAAATGCTGAGTGGTTTCGTGGAGATCAAGGACTTTGCTTCTCGCGGCACCGCGCGGGGATCGTCTCTTCAGATCGGCAGGCAATTCGTCCATGGCGCCGAGATAGCGGCGATCGATGGCTCCTCTTTTACGACCCACAACGGCAGGGTATCGCTGACGCTGTTCGGGGGGAGGCGCTTCACCTACTATTCGGATCCGGAACAGCGCGCTATCGGGGGAGGCAATTTCGCCCTCAGGCTGCCCGGCAATTCGATAGTCGAGTACCAAGCCCTTTTCTATGTGAGAGGAAGCCACCGGGTGATTTTCCGCAAGCGATTCGACCCCAATTGGGTTTTCAAGACCGATCTCAAGGTGGTCGGCGGCTCCCCGGTCGACTACAGCGCGCAGGTGATGTATCTGCCGCCCGACGGGAAATCGACGGTCCGTCTCAGCTTCTTTCAAAAGCTGTCGGACAAGGATTTCTTCTACGACTACACGGTGATCGCCCGAGACCGCTCCAGGTTCAACCGCCTGCCGCGCCTCAATCTCGGCCCCCTCTCCCCCTTCAGTCAATTCATGATTTCAGGACGCCGCGAGATCACCCCCCGCCTGCGCCTCGGCAGCTCGCTCTGGATCCGGCGGCTCAACGACGCAGCGGAGGATCAAGCGGCTTTTTTGGCTTCCTTCGAGGACTACCGCTTCAACGCTCAAACCTTCCCGCTGCGCAGGCTGGAGCTCTTTTTGGAGTTTCACCAGCGCAATACGGATCGCCTCAGCCCCCTGGGCGTGACCGAGTTCGACGATGTTGGCAGGGCGGGCGAGACTCGCATCCAGGATTTCAGCGGAGAGCTTCGCAGAAGCTTCGGGGAAGGGCGATTGGTTCTCCAGGGCGGGCTCTTTTACCGCAGGATCAATCTGCAGAACCGATTCTTTTTTATCGAAAATGAGCGTGTCGTCGGGATCTTGGGGAGTGTTTCATTGAAGCTCGATCCGCGAACACGGCTCTATCTGGATTACAGCCTGGACGATGACTATTTCATCTTCCGGCCGAGCATTCAGAGAGCCCAGGTGTTGCGGCTGGGGCTGAGCTGGCGATACTAGTAGCGCGAAGACAGGGAATTCAATTGTCAATGAACGAGCGAGCGGACTTCCAGATGACGGCGGGAACATTCGTTCTGGTGACGGCGGCACTGCTGTGCGGCAGCCTCGCGTTGGCGCAGGAGCCGGGCAAGGAGCCGGCCCAGCAGGAGCAGCCCCAAGGAATCCAGCGTCTCCCGGAGGCCGGCGACTTCTTCGTTCATGAGTTTCATGCAACCCAGCTTGAACTAGACTGCAGCATTTGCCACGTGCCGGCCCGGGAGGGCTCGACCGTCCTGAAGCGGCCGGGCCACGATGAGTGCATGCTTTGCCATGAGGCCAACTACGAGGAGGACCTGACGCCGAAGTTTTGCGGGCAGTGCCATGCGTCCTTCCCGCCCTTTGACAACGAGGATCTGCTGCCGTTCCCCTTCTTCAAGAAGCAACGGGCGATTCTTTTTGACTTCTCCCACGCCCTTCACGTCGACCCGAACGCGCGCATCGATCCCAAGACAGGATTCCGGGCGGATTGCACTTTCTGCCACAAGTTCGACGAGCAAGGCATCTTTGCGAAATTCCCCCGCCATCCCGAATGTGAAACTTGCCATTCGAAAGCGCACATCACACCCAACCTAACGCCGGAATCGGACACCGCGGATTGCCGCAACTGTCACAATCCGGAAGAAATCGAGAACCCCGGTTTCACCGAAGAGCGGCGAATGATTGCTGATCACGTGATTTCAGGCGTCCACGTCAACCTGAAGTTTTCGCACGTGGCGCATTTTCGGTCCAAGGAGAAACTCGATCTCAATTGCACGACCTGCCACTACGCAATTCCGGGGAGCACCAGTTTCGCGGATTTGACTCTTCCCAAGATGCTCGACTGCGTCGAGTGTCACGACACCTCGAAAGCCTTGCCGGAACAATTCAGAATGTCAAACTGCGAAACATGCCACATCGACCCGCAAAGCGGATCGGTCCCGGCAAGTCACTCCAAATCGGTCAAGCCGGTGTTCCACACGGAAAGCTTCCGCTACGATCATCAGGAGCAGGCCGCGGCGACGGACGCCAAATGTTACGTGTGCCACACGAATGTGACGTCTTCGGTCACCGCGGAAACGCAGTGCGCCAACTGTCACCAAGCGATGCGGCCCGCTTCCCACACGGCTCGATGGCGTGACGACATCCACGGGAAGTATGCCGCACTCGACCGGGTCACCTGTGCAACCTGCCATACCGCCGACAGTTGCGTCCGATGCCACAACCTTCTTCCCAGAAGCCACACGCCGCTGGCGTTGTTTAAGGCCGGCGCTCACGCGAACCTGGCCATGCTGGATCAACGCACGTGCTATACCTGTCACACGTTTGAAGACACCTGTGCCGCCTGTCACCAGCGTTAGTTTGATTGGCTGGAGACTAGCCCGCATTTCTCACCGCACGATCAGCGGGACTCGATCCCCGATGATCGGGTCGGGTGCCGGGGATTGCGCCCCGGCACCCTCCCACACCACCGGACATACGGTTTTCCGTATCCGGCGGTTGGACCCGGCGGCTTACCTGCTTGCCGCAAGA
>Ga0114996_10000531_pt1 | contig 53344 bp, 47 predicted proteins | sample ArcticOcean_MG_C_4_FD_87039 | JGI IMG/M metagenome (GOLD analysis project Ga0114996, IMG submission 87039) | Marine microbial communities from western Arctic Ocean - ArcticOcean_MG_CB4_134 | ecosystem: Environmental > Aquatic > Marine > Oceanic | place: Arctic Ocean: Canada Basin | collected...
ATCGCGGTACCCGTATGGTAGAGGAGGACCGCTTTCTAGTGTTGCGAAAGACGTGGAGCAAGCTCCGGGGCTGGCGGCGAGTCCGTTTTACCACGGGCGGGGCCGTGTTCAGCGTAGGTACGCTTGCAATCGGCTTCGCGGCTATCAACACCGGCAACAACCTGCTTTTTCTTCTGCTCGGTGCCATGTTTGGGTTCATTAGTTTGTCCAGCTGGCTGTCTGAGCGAACCCTCCGGCAGCTTGAGATTCGGAGGCGTACGCCTCGGGGCGTGGCGGCGGGAAGGCCTACTCGGATCACCTACTACGTGACCAATCGAAAGCGGCGCTTCCCGACGCTCGCTATCTACCTGATCGAGGAGGGCCTCCCGGTGCCCGCCTTCATCAGTCGGGTCGGCGCCGGCGATTCCGCTGCCGTGGCGTCGGAGAATTTCTTCGTCCAGCGTGGCGTATACCCGCTCCGGACGCTGACCCTTTCCACGTCTTTCCCGTTTGGTCTGTTCACAAAGGAGCGTGACGTGCCCCTGCCGGGGGAGCTCATCATCTGGCCGAGATCCGACCGGCCCGTGCAGCTCCCCACCCCTCCAGGCGGGCGAGGGAAGCAACAGTCCGCCCATTTGACTGGAGGCGCGCTGGGTTCTCGAGGCGAGTACCGGGGCTTGCGGGAGTACCGCGCCGGGGACGACCCACGGGACATACACTGGAGGACGACGGCCAGAATCGGGACGCCGGTGACCAAGGAGTACGACCAAGACGCCACCGAGGCGGTGCGAATTTGTCTGGACACGCGTGGTGAGCCCGGCGACGCGGCCGAGTCGGCCGTCGAAGTCGCGGCTGCGCTGGCTGCCCAGGCGTACCGAGCTGGACGCCGGTTCGGAATCACTACGTGTACGTCGGACCTGGCTCCGGCCGTGGGCTCCGGTCAACTGGAGATGGTGCTCGACCTCCTCGCGCGAGTCGATTTCGATCCCTCCGCTCCGGCCCTCGCGCCGCCGAGCGACCCGTTGGGTTGTGTGCTCGTGTCTATGTCGGGCACACGAGGTGGATCGTTCGGGGCATACATCAATCCCGCCGGTGGCTCAGGCGCGCTTCCGTACGTGTACGCGGAAACGAGTGACGCGGATCGGAGGACAGGGTGAGCCTCGAGCTACTGCATCGGCGCTTGATCGTCGGCATGGGCCTCGTCTCCCTCACAGCTTTCGCCGGGGGCGCCGGTTTCGAGCCGATCAGCGCGGTGGTGGCCGGGCTCGCGCTGATCCTCGCTCTCTTCTGGCACCCGGACGCCGACCTCTCACTCAGGCTCGAGCGCTTCTGGCTTCCCATCGCCGTCGTTCTCGTCGTGCGCTCCCTTTATCACGTCTTCCTGATCGGGGACGACGTCGTGATTCCGGTGGTGGACCTCCTTCTACTCCTTCTTTGTGCGGAGGCGCTGAGGTCGCTCGACGCACCCAACGATGCGCGCCTGTATTCCCTGACTTTCGCACTGCTCCTGGCTTCTTGCGCCTACCGGCCCGGCGTTCTATTCGCCCTGGCTTTTGTGACGTACGTGGTGTTGGCCACCGTCACCCTCGTCGTCGGGCACCTCAGGCGAAAGTCCGAACGGCATCGTATTCGGGAGAACTTCGTGAGTCGGCGGTTCCTCACCGGCATGGCTGGGCTCTCCGGTGTCACTCTGATGATGAGCGGAGTGATCTTTCTGACGTTTCCACGAATGTCGCGCGGGTGGGCCTCCCGTGGCGAGGTGACCGCCACGTCGATCGCCGGATTTTCCGATGTGGTGTCGCTCGGAAGTCACGGCTCCACTATTTTGGCAAACCCCGAGATCGTGCTCCGTGTGGAGTTCCCGGACGGCACACCGGAAAACGTCCTCAGCCTCCACTGGCGAGGCCGCTCTTACGATCGATTCGACGGCGTGCGCTGGAGCCGATCGGTCGCGCTCCCACCTGCGATCGGCCCAGCCCGATGGTACGAGGCGTGGGGCACCAACAGGGTCCGACAACAGATCTACGCCGCCCCGCTGGACGTCGACGTGCTCTTTGCCCTCCACCCACTTCTGACGGCGCGCTCCGACAACCCGAGAATTCAGCCGCTCTTCGACAACGCGGGCGACCACATTTACTGGGGCTCGGGTGCCCCGTCTTACGAAGCTTTGTCGGTTGCCGACCGCCCAGCACCCGAAGCATTGCGGGAGGCACGCTCCGGCTTTTCACCCGCCCGCCGTCACTACACGCAGCTTCCCACTCTGTCCCCCCGGGTGGGCTCACTCGCGGACTCGCTGACTAGTGGCCTGGATAACAACTACGACAAGGCTAGCGCGATCAACGACTTCTTCCACGAGGAGTTTGCCTACACGCTCGAACTTCCGCGCTCGGCCCAGGAGGCGACGCTGGAGCACTTCCTGTTCGAGCGTCTGGAAGGCCACTGCGAGTACTTTTCGACGGCGATGGTGGTTCTCCTGAGAAGCGTCGGGATCCACGCGCGAGAGGTGAACGGTTTCTTGGGCGGTCAGTGGAACGACTTCGGGCAGTACCTCGCGGTGACACAAAACCAGGCACACTCTTGGGTGGAGGTCTGGTTCCCCGGCTACGGGTGGGTCGAGTTCGATCCGACACCCGCGGGCGCCGGGGTATCCGCCGCGGCTACGTCCTGGCTTTGGCCGGGCCGTTTCTTATTCGATGGACTTCAGCATCGCTGGAACAAGTGGGTCCTCGACTACAACATGGAATCGCAGTCGGGCCTGTACCAACGCCTCTCCGAACTGCTCAGCGGGGGTGCGCCCGAGAGCAGTGTCACTCCGAATCAACCACCGAGCACGGGGATCGACCCCAAGTGGACGATGCTCGTCATCATGGTGATGAGCCTTACGGCCTTCCTCCTGTTCAAGAGATCTCGCGGGCACCCACCCGAGGCGGAGCTTTACCTCAAGCTCCGCGAAAGTTGCCGCCGTGCCGGCTTCAGAGCGGACGAGGCGGTTGCGCCGCTATCGCTGCTCGACGAACTCGCCAGTGTCGGACATCCCGCACAAGAACCGGCCCGAACGGTCGTCCATTCCTATCTTCGGTCCCGATTCGGCGGGCAGGAATTGGACGCCCGGGAACGCAAAAAAATGAAGAGCGATCTCGCGGACGTGCGACGGGCGCTACGACGAACGCGGGGTCCTACGGACGAGCATAGGCACCGGTTGTAGCGGGACCCCCAGAGCGATGCTACTGTGTTGCCATGATGAATGCAGCGAACGGGTCTTCCAACGCGGAGCCGCCCTCGAACGGCGAGCACGTGGCGACCATCAGCTACGACGGTGGTTTCTGGGAGGTCTACCTCGAGTTTCAGAACGACCCCAGAGTACCTGCGAGCTATCGCGGGCTCCTCTGTTTTTTCCCCGCGGCCGGCACCGGGACGGGGGCCGTCTGGCGCACAACGACGATTCTGATCGAAGCTTCTTACGAGGAAGTCGTGAGTAAGGCGCGCGCGTTCGAGGATTTCCGGCTTCAGGGCCTGCTTCGCTCGGTGCTCCCCGACTCGGAGTAGTCGGCCGCTTTCGCGAGGGATCGGATCAAGCCTCCCTCACCCACCGGACGATTTCCGGTAGGGTCGGCCGCTTGCCTTGCATCAGAATCCCCACTCGGTAAATCCGGCCTGCGACCCAAGCCACGACCACGATCGCAACCACCATCAGCACCAAAGACAACCCGACCTGCCACAGGGGGGCGCCGGCCATGTAGCGCGGAAACATCAGGACTGGGGAAAAGAAGGGGACTAGTGAGAGCCATGTACCCCAGGGACCATCGGGATTCTCCATGATCGGCATCAAAATCATCATGGGGACGACCAAGAGGATCGTGACGGGCATCTGGGTTTGCTGCGCCTCCTCATCGCTCGAGCACATGGCAGCCACTGCAGCGTAGAGGGAGGAATAAAGGAAGTATCCCAAAACGAAGAACAATAGAAACAGCGCCAACTCCGCAGCGCGGGGAACGAATTCCATGGCGGCCTCCAGTCCCAGCAGTTCGGGACGAGCTGCCACGACGTAAGGGAGACCAAACGTGAGCAACAGCACGACGCTCAATGCCCAGATCCCGAGTTGCGTCAAGCCAACCGCACCCACACCGAGGATCTTTCCCAACATGAGTTGGCCCGGGCGGACAACGGAGATGACGATTTCAACGATACGCGTGGTTTTTTCCTCGAGGACGGCCCTCATCACCTGTATCCCGTAGATGAGAAGCGTCATATAAAGAAGAAATCCTCCGGCAAAGCCGGTCGCGAGAGCCGCCGCCGGGTCATCCCGATCGGAGTTCTCGCCCAGAAAACTCTGGTACTCGACCTGGCCGCCGTCCAAGAGCGCCCGAGCGCCATCCGCGTCGGAAGCGTCGAGGAGGCGTACCTCGAGCGCCGATTCGACCACGGCCTGTTGGATCAAAATCCTGCGGATGGCGCTGGGCGTCTCCAATCCTCTGTATACGGCCCGGCCAGCCGAAAGAGTGCCCGCGTCCAACACCAACAACCCGGAAATATCGCCGCTCTGGATCCGGCCCTCGAGCGTCGACTCCGCGCTCTCGCCGGCCTCGATCCGTTCGACCACCAACGCCCCGCCCAGACGAGAAGCGACCCGCTCGTATAGAATACCGGTGCGATCCAGGATCAGGAGACCTCGTTCCTCCACGTCGTCCCGCAGCCCGAGAACGATCGGAACGGCAATGATCGCGATCATGAAAAGGGGTCCGGCAACGGTACCGAAAATGAACCACTTGCTGCGTACTCTTTGCAAGTACTCTCGTCGAATGACGGCCAGCACCACCCTCACACTGCCCCTCCCATGGCCTGGTAGCCGGAGGGAAGCCCGGCCTCCGCAGCGGCCGCTTCGCCAACGTGACGTACGAACACTTCGTGAAGCGTTGGCTCGACGATCTCGAAGCGCCGGATCTCGACCCCGGCGCTCATCGCACGTTGGAGAAGGATTTGCGCATCCGCTCCGTCCCGAAGCCGCACGCGCACCCCGGAGTCTGTACGCTCGACAGCCTCCACTTCCGACGCGTCGAGCCACCCATCATCCCCGTCGTAGTCCAGGGCGACCGCTCCACTACGCTCCTGGCGCTTGATTTCCAGCAAGTTCCCATCGAGCACCTTTTCCGCCCTGGAGATTAGGCAAACCGATTCACAGAGGCGTTCGGCCTGGTCCATGAGGTGCGTGGAGAAGACAATGGTAGTGCCACGCTTGTGGAAATCACGAACGATCTCCTCCAGCACATCTTGGTTGATCGGATCGAGGCCGCTGAAAGGTTCGTCCAAGATCAACAGCTCCGGGTCATGAAGCACCGTCCCGATAAATTGAACCTTTTGTTGCATGCCCTTCGACAAGTCCTCTACCTTCTTTGCCGCCCACTCGGGAAGGCCAAGCCGCTCCAACCATATCATCGCACGTTGCCGAGCGATGGCCCGGGTCATACCCCTGATTTCCCCCAAGAACTCGAGGTGTTCGATCACCTTCATTCTCTTGTAGACTCCCCTCTCTTCGGGCAGGTAACCAACCCGTTGGCGCGCCGTGCCGTTCGTGTCCTCACCCAGCAAGGTCACGCTCCCGCGGTCGGGTCGCAGAATACCCATGATCATCCGCAGGGTCGTGGTCTTTCCGGATCCGTTGGGTCCAAGGAGCCCATAGATGCTCCCGCGCGGGATGTCCAACACCAGGTTCGACACAGCGATATGCGCGCCAAACTGCTTCGTGACCCCATCGAGAAGAACAGCCGGGCCCGAAGCCGAAATGCGGCTCGAGGAAGAGTGGTTCAACGACACCTCCGATGCATCCTTAACCCCCGAAAAATCGCTCCACAGAGTACGCAGGAATCGATTGGACCGGTTGCCGCCCTTGGCAATCGCGGTAGATTCCGCCTCCTATCGTGCAAATCCAGGAGGTCAGATGGCCATTTATCGCACGCTCTACTATACCGATGTGTCCATCGGAGTGGGTGGGCGCATCACCATCCCCCAAGGGTTACGAGACGATTTGCACCTGGCGACCAAGGACTCTCTCACCGTGCGCGTTGAAGAGACCTCCGACGGCAAGCGGCAGATGGTGATTTGGCGCTCCGAGGAGCAGGACGAGGAATAGTAGCGGCCTGGGCGCAAGATGGCCCTACCGGAGCCAGCCGACTCAGGCTCCCTCGGCTGCGGGATGGATCGTCTCTAGATCGATCCATCGTATTAATCCAGCCAACGTTGATGCGCCATCGTGATGCCACCAAGGCGGAGGCCACGGCGCCATTTCGAACGAAGTAACCCGAGTGGCGCCCGCCGCCGACAATCGCTCTGCCAACATTGGCCGACGATCTTCGGCCGCCTCGAGCGCGACGGTTTGCAAGTAGCGCCGAACCCCCCCCAAGGATGCAGCGACGACGTTGAGGTCAGGGGCGGGGATTACGGATACTACTCGATTGAGGCACGAGGCTGCGAAACGCATTTCCTCTTCGAGGATCACGGTCCAGAAGCCCTCGTTCGACCAGAAAACACGGACAGGGCCCCCGGAAGCCTCGCGTAGTTCAGCGGTCCCTCTCACCTGGTGGACTGCGGAGGCTTCTGAAGCGGTGAGCCGTGCGGAGGGAATCTCCACCTCGACCTCGGCCATGGCCGCTGCCAGGACCTCCGCCCACTCACCGGGTGCGACCGCTCCGCCCTCCTCAACGTAAATCGCATGTGGAGACACGCAGCCACGTTGGTCGAACATCGCCACGGCCCGCGCCGCTGATCGGGCAACACGGGGCGCATGCTCAACCGTGAGCTTTTCACGGCCAACCAGCCCGACGCTCAGACGGTGGTGATAGGCAATGAAGCGCGAGCTCACGGGCGTTCGAACCCGGAGCGACGTGATCGCCTCGTCGCCGCCGTAGCCGATGACAACCTCCGCTCTCTCGAGGGCCAGACTCTCGAGGTCGGAGGCACCGCCGGGCCAATACGTCACAGCCACCGCGTCCGAAAGAACCGGGACCTCTTCGCCGAGCGCCTTGGCAAAGAGCACCGGCAGGACTACGTCCCCCAAGCCCGGCTTGAGAAGGACGGGGGACTTTACTAGGAGAGCGCGAATCATCGACGTGACGCTCACTCCCGGGACCGATCCCGCACCCACGTGAAGGCTCAAGAGAGGCCCTCTGGCACGGACCATTCGGCCCGCGTCGAGGGGCCGAAATCCATCGAGCACGCCAGGGTCACCGAGCTCCCGCCCCAAAAGCTCCGTAAGGCGCCCAGCGGTCCAATCACGAGCCATGCCCGTCACGATCTCGGAGGCCATCTCTCTCGAAACGCCCGCGGTCGGCGGGAGCAAGTCGATCGCCTCTCGGCGAATCGGATCGGAGCTGTCCAATAGACGATCCGCCACCCTACCGATTCCCTCCACCACCTCGAGAACCGGTACGTCGGCGAGCCGCTCACCCGCCCCGCTCAGTGATTCCAGGAGCCGCTCGGCTTCGTCGCTAGTCCACACCGGATAACGCACCGAGGCGTCCTCGGAGACTTCGATCGTGTCCCAGACGGGCGTTGGGGCCGGCCCCGTCGACCCCCGTGAAGGGTGTGGGACGCAGCACGCGTCGAAGGTGATCGTCACACCATCCCACCCGACAAAAGGTCGTCCATCGCCAACGAGCAGCCCCGGGGCTCGGCACCTTGGGCCCGGCCGAGCACTCGGAACCCGTCCTCCACCGCAAAGCCCAAATCTCCGGTGAGGATCGCCATTACCGACCCCGCGTTGGCCAAGTCGACGTGACAGAGCAGCCCTGGCTCGCCCAACGGAAGTGGCGAGAGCGTGATCGGATCGAGCACTCGTGTTCGCACCCAAGGAGGCGGAACGTGCCGGCGGTCTTCTAGGGCCAGCCCGGGCGTCGCCGCCACCGGGCCGTCGTAAAACTGGGACAACATCTCCGTCATGCCATACTCGTTTACGATCGCTGCCGCGGGGATACCGTGGGCCTTAGACAAAGAGGCATAGAAGTCCGGACGCTCCAATACGCGGGAGCGGCCTTTGAAGCCCCCAGTTTCCATGATCAGGGACCCCGAAGGCAAGTCGTACGCACGACCCCCTGCCGCGAGCGAGTCCAGCCAGTGGACGAACGCGAACGCGGTCCCCGCCAGGAGGATCGGAGTCCCAAGAGCCGTGGCCTCCGCCAAAGCGTCATCCAGGCCGCGCGTGTCGATCACTCCGTCCCGAGTGATGAAGAAACCGCCCCTCCCCCCCGAGAGCACTTCGAGCGCCACGCCGAGCATGAAACTCAACGAAGACTCGGGTGCGTCGGAGGGATCCGGCGCCAGGGCCAGGATCGGAAGCCTAGCGCCGTCTTTGTGCGACCCACTGTCCGCCGCGGGTTCGGTCGGGCTGTCGCGACCTGCCCCACTCCAATACAGATGGCGGCGCATATTGGGAATCAACGAATCCCGGTACAAACCAAGGTCGAGCACGTGGTGCTCACCTCGACGCTCGGAGCCGGTGGTTCCACTCGTCCGGAAGACACGTTGCACACGTGCGACGTCCCCCGACACCAACGGGAGCGCCTTGAACGCCGAGGAGGGCACCCACGGAATCTCGGTCCAGTGTACCAGCGCCGAAGGCGTCACACCCCGCTTGTGGGCAAACGCCGCATAGACCGGGTTGGTCTCTACCTGATACTCGAAAATCCGCTGCGCCCAAAGGGCGAACACCTCGTCCGGCCAGGGGTCCCCCGAGCTTTCTTGGAAAGCCGCTCCCAAATCACGCGCGAGGCGGGCAAAGACGTCCGACACCGTGCGTCGAGGCTAGAAAGGTAATCGGAAAGGGAGGAGGGCCATCCTACGCGGCCGCCCCGCGCCCATGCCCGCGAACAGACCGCCCAGCGCGCTCGCCGGTCTGTTCTCCATCTCTTAGGGTCACCCGGCCATTCACGACGACGAGTGGGATCCCGACGGGGTACTGATGCGGATCTTCGAAGGTCGCCTGATCGGCTACGGTGGTGGGGTCGAACGCCACGAGATCGGCGCAGGCACCCGGCCGAATCTCTCCTCGGTCGGTCAAACCGAGTTTCCGCGCCGGTAGAGAGGTCACCTTGTGCACCGCGAGTTCCAGTGACAGGGCCCTCGATCGGACGTAGTGACCTATCAGACGCGGAAACGTGCCGTATCCGCGCGGGTGTGGCGAGCCGCCGGAGAGGGCGCCATAAGGAGCGTACGCCCCCCCGTCGGAACACACCATGCCGAGTGGATGAGCAAGAAACTCAGCGGTGTTCTCCTCCGACATCCCGAATCCGATCATGCCGACACTGTTTCGCTCTTCGACGATCAAACGGACGGCTAGAGCGAAGGGGTCCTCACCCCTCTCCTGCGCCAGGGCCCCCAGGCGGCGACCCCTCGCGGAAGCGTTACCCTGCGTACGCGTCGAGCTGATCTGAACCGCGTCCCACGAGCCCAGGAGCGCCACCTTATCACGAGCAAAACGCTCGATGGGCGGAAGCTGCGTGGGATCCTCTAGGCGCCCGATAAACGCCCCGCTCCCGCCGGCCCTAGCCCAGGCGGGGAAGAGATTGGATAAGCCGGTAGCGTATGCCACGTAGGGATATCGATCAAAGTGGACGTCGAGGCCTGCGGCCCGAGCTTCCTCGATGAGACGGAGAACGGCTTTCGCCTTCCACCAATTTCGCTCCCCCTGGGCCTTGAGGTGTGAGATCTGGACCGGTACGTCCGCCATTCGGCCCACGTGAAGCGTCTCCTCGACGGCCGCAAAAAGGCCATCGTCCTCGTTGCGCATGTGCGACGCGTATGGATAACCCGTGCCGTGGAGCTCCCTCGCGAGCTCCACGAGCTCCGCCACGTCCGCGAAGGACCCGGGTGTGTATTCGAGACCCGAAGACAATCCCACGGCCCCCTGATCCAAAGCCTCTCGAATCAGCACGCGCATACGCTGGAGTTCGTCATCCGTGGCGGGTCGATCCCCACCGCCTACGACGAGTCCGCGAATGGTCCCATGGCCGACCATCGTGGCCAGATTTACGGTCGCGGGAGCGCGGTCCAACGCGTCCAGGAAACCACCGAGATCCTGGAAATCGACGTCGACCCCGTACGCATCGCGGTATCGGTCGCGCCTTGCCCGGGACTCCGCCTCGGACGTGGGGCCCACGGAGCTACCGTCCTGTCCAACGACTTCGAGGGTCACCCCCTGACGGATGCGGCTCTCCGCGTTCGGGTTCACGAAGAGAGACAGATCGGCGTGGGAATGGATATCAATAAAGCCAGGGGCCAGCGCCATCCCCGCCAAGTCAATCTCCTCCACCCCGATCGCCGTGACACGTCCCACCTCGGTGATCCGATCGCCTCTGACCGCAACGTCCAACTCCGCTCCAGGCGCGCCGGTACCGTCGAACACCATTGCGCGGCGCAGCACCAAGTCGGGCCTTACCCCAGAAGTCACGGGCGAACCACTCGTGGTTGTGGCCTCCGGGACGACCCCTTGGGTCGGGCGGTCGCGCGCCAGGCCGTAACCCAGAGCTCCGGCCGCCCCTGCAGCCCCGACCAAGCTACTCGTCCGTATGAAGGTGCGACGTTTCAAGGTCGGCCTCCCCCCTCATCCACCAGCTCGCGCCGTTGGCCGCCCCCCCTCGTTCCATGTGGGCGCGTCAGGCGCATCGGCGAGGGCTCGGACCGCCATGATGACGGTTTCCACCGCCGCAACTAAATGATCGAAGTCCACCCTGGTGACGTCGTCGGAGGGGCTGTGGTAGTCGTCGTGTAGGTTGAAAGAAGACAGCGTGTGTGCGGGAATGCCTTCGAACGCGAACCTCACGTTGTCGCTCCGAAAGAAGAAGTTCTCGTCCGGATACGGGTCGGCCACGACCGGTACTCCGAGGGCCGAAAGGGTGGCTCCGACGGTGGAACGTTCGTACCCGGTCGCCCAGACGTTCCCCGGGCCACCGGCCAAATCGTCCTGACGCCCAATCATCTCGACCTGCAGCTGCGCGACCGTCTGATCGAGAGGCACGGCCGGGTGATCCAGATACCATCGGCTCCCCAACCCTCCGACCTCTTCACCGGTGAACAGCGCAAACACTACCGATCTCCGGGGCGGTGTTCCCGAAGCGAGGTCTCGTGCGGCCTCCAACACAGCCACCACACCTGACGCATCGTCATCGGCACCGTTGTAGATGGAGTCTCCGAAAACGGGAGGTCCCACTCCGATGTGGTCGAAGTGTGCACCAACGATGATCACCTCATCGGCCACCGTCGGGTCCGACCCGTGGACGATCCCAACCAGATTTCGATCCGACAAGAACGTCTTCGCCGAGTCGGGGAAAGCCTCCGCCGCCGCCGCTGTGTAAAACCGAGAATCCCCGGTAGGCAGCGTCACGCGGACAGCCGCGATTTCCTGGACGTACCCGGTGGTTCCTGCCGGTTCGACTCCCGCGTCATCGAACTCCTCGGCGATGAGCCCCGCAGCCATCAAAGACCCGAGGCTTCCCATGGCCCGCCCCGCCATCGAATCGGCGGCAAGCGCGCTCAGCAGTCTTTCAATCCGCCGGGGTCTGGACTCGAGCCCAAAAAAATCTGTGACCGCGCAGCCCGACATCGACAGAAGGAGCGCGCCGACCAGAGCTACGTAGGTGGATCTTACCATTCCATCTCCAGGACGCCGGGAACGGACATTTCTCATCAAAGATGCCCGCCTCGAGCCGTCGGGGACAGAGGTTCTTCAGCGGAAACTCGCCAACTCCTGCACCGTCGCTCGGTCGAGGCGCTGGAGCACCTCGATGAGGAGATCGACCGCCAGATCGAAATCGGATCGCTGGATGATCCCAGTGTGGGCGTGGAGGTAACGGGTCGGCACCGTCAAGTTCACCGAGGGACGACCCGAGTCGAAGCGTTGGATCTCGGCGCCGTCTTCTCCGTACCCCGTGAGGACATCGGCTTGAAGGGGAATGCCCGCCTCATCGGCCACGTCAAAGACGAAATCGCGCAACTTCCGGTTCGGAATCATGGAACTGTCCAACAAGAAGATCCCGGGGCCACCTCCCAGTCGCTCTTGAGCCTGGGTGGGACCGATTCCGGGATAGTCGGCCGCGACCCCCGCTTCAATCGAAATGCCAAGGTCCGGTTCGGCCAAAGCGACGGAGGTCTGGGCGCCTCTAAGTCCGATTTCCTCCTGCGTGGTGGCGACCCACACCACATCGGCGGGCAGCCGGATTCCCTCATCTCTGATGCGTCGCGCCGCGATCAACATCACCGCCAGCCCCACGCGATCGTCCCACGCCTTGGCGGCGTACCGCTCGTTTGCCAACACCGCAAAGTCGCTGAGCGGAGCGATCCCATCGCCGGGCCTTATGCCCAAAGCCTCGACTTCGGCTCGCGAAGCGGCCCCGACGTCCAGAAACGTCTCATCGAGCGCCCACACCCGGTCGCGCTCCGGCCCGGGCGTGACGTGAATCGTTCGGATCCCACTGATCGCCGTCACCGGACCGCGGCGCCCCAGTATGCTCCAGCGCTGATCGGGAAGCGCTTGCCGAAGCCAGCCACCGAGGGTCTTCACGCGGATGAAGCCATCGGGCGTGATGTGCTGAACCATGAGCCCAACTTCATCGAGGTGGGCGGTGACCATGACCCTGGGACCATCGGATGCCCCAGGCGTCGAAGCGAGCACGGAGCCCAGACCGTCGAACTGAATATCGGCTCCCAAGGCCTCGAACTCCTGGACGACGATCTCTCTTACGGACTCTTCGAACGCCGAAGGACCAGGGGCCTCAGTAAGGACCCTCATGAGGTCGGCGGTAGCGTCGAGCGTCTGGGCGGAAGCCGGCGTTGCCATGAGTGCGGTTGAGAGTACCAACATCGAGGATCGATTCATCTGTAGCTCCTACGGCCTCCGGTGTGGTCAAATTTCAAGCGGATCTGCGACTTTGCTGTGCGGCCAAGATGGTGTCCACCAGGGATACGCGCGACCGCCGCGGCGTCATCCCAACCCCTTTTCGAACCAGTGATGGGCGTACACTTCGTCGTTGAAGGCATCGACCTCCTCGTAGCCCGAATTTTTATAGAGCTGGATTGCCTGGTGCAACGCGGAGTTGGTTTCGAGTCGCACGACGAAGCAGCCGAGTCCCTCCGCGGCACGCTCGAGCGCGGCGAGCAGCCGCCGCCCCAGTCCAAGACCGCGTAGCGATTCGTCCAGCCACATCCTTTTGATGTACCCAATCCGCGGGCCAACACGCGTCACACACCCGCTCCCCACCGTCCGACCGTCGACCTCGGCCACCAGGAAGACGCCATTCGGAGGGCTAAATTCTGACGGGCGAGCGGCGACGCTCCTCTCGGGATCGAATCCCGTATCGAATCGTCGAGCCAGCTCCTCGAAGTACCGGGAAAGGCACCATTTGGCCGCAGGACTCGTCGAACCCACCTCGCGAAACTCGACTCCGGCAGCGGTGAGGAGGAGATGGACCTCTTCCATTCCAGCGGCGAGACGGCTCCGATTGCCCTCGGATAGGCGGGTGAGGATGGCCTTCGCGGCCTCGTCCGATCGGCGATTGATTTCGTCCAACTCGGCGAGGCCCGACCTGGTCAAACGCGCTTGCCGCACCCTTTCGTCTTCCGCGCCCGGCTCCAACCGCGCCAACCCCTTGGCCACCAAGGCCTGAACGAGCCGACTCAGGTAGCCGGAATCAAGTCCAAGAGTCGAGCGAAGGTGGCGCAGGCTCGCACCTTCCCGACCGATCTCAAAAAGCACGCGAGACTCCCCAAGAGGGCGGTCACGCCCGAGGAAGCGCCCTTCCAGCGCACCGGCCCTCTGGGTCGCGAGTCGGTTGAAGCGCCGCACGGTAGCGATCTGTCCGGGATGCATTACTTGACATTAGTCAGACATATTCCCGAGCGCAAACGCAAGGTTCCTCGTGGCGGCCGAGACGGCGTTGGCGGTCGCCCAGCGGCACACATCGTTGAGCCGAAACCGTGCCGGCCTAGCCCCCGGCCTCTTGTTCGCGAACGACCCTCCACAGAGGGCGGAGAAGTAGGCGCGCGAACATGAACCCGACCAAACCCAATGCGAAGAGGATGGCCCCAATGCTTGGTCCAGGCCCTCGATGGAATACTAGATTCGCCGCATTGAGGGCGAGCGCGACGGCAGCGAGCGAGGCCACTCCCTGAAGCATCCGGAAGAGTAGTCGCGTGCTCCAGCGCAAAGCAACGACGCTCATGTTCTTATGGATATAGTGCATGCGGTTGAGCGTGTAGACGCACTGAAGAGCGCTATTGATCGACCATATCGTCGCTTCACGGACTTCAAGAACGGAGAGGAACAAGGGAAAGGAACAGAAAAAAGCACCCACCAAACTGAAATTGACGATCATCGTCAGGCCCACTAATTGACCACGATCGATCCTCGCGTCATTTCTGTTCTGAAAAGTGGCGACGATTCCGGCAAAGCCCGCGAACGCAACGCTGACTTCGATCCCAACCAGTAGTAGTGCGGACTCCTCCATCAGCGATTTCTCCAGTAACGGTCTTGGCCGGTCCTTACTTCAGTCTGTTACCTGGTTATCCACCGCCCCATCGACGATGAGGCATTCAACTTCGATTCAAATCGCCACCTCGGCTAGAGAGGTGATATCCGTGGTCGATCGCTCCCCTCCGGTCGAGGCTTATCGGGTGTAAAATGTTGCTTCGCTAAGACGGAAGCTGAGCCTCGCGGGCGAGTGCCAGGCTTCGAGCCCTGACGACTCGAATCCTTGGGGAGCGGGGCGGGTGTAGGTATTTTGGACGACCCCAAACATACGTTACGTGGATTGCAATGAATGAGATGATGGACCTGGCGGTGGTCGGAGCCGGACCCTGTGGAATCGCCGTAGGTGCGGCTGCGGCTACGGCCGGACTGCGGACCACTCTTTACGACAAGGGGTGCGTGACCAGCTCCTTGGTGGATTACCCGTACTACATGACGTTTTTTAGTACTGCACGAAAGTTGGAAATCGCGGGAGTGCCCTTCACGATCGCTGCCAGCAAGCCGACCCGGCGAGAGGCGCTCAGCTACTACCGGCGTGTGGTTCAGCATTTCGGCTTGGATGTCCGGCAATACGAGGAAGTTACGTCGATCGAGGGCCAAAGCGGGGACTTCCGGCTAAAAACCAGAACGCGTACCGGCGCGGAAGCCACGGTCCAGGCCAAAGCCGTCGTGATCGCGATCGGGGGATTCCACGAGCCGAACTATTTGGACGTTCCGGGCGAGGACCTGCCAAAGGTGAAGCACTACTACCAAGATCCCTATCCCTTCTACGATCAGGACGTCCTGGTCGTAGGGGCCGGGAACTCGTCGGTGGAGTCGGCCCTCGAAGCCCACAGAGCGGACGCGAGGGTCACCATGGTCCATCTCTTCGACAAGATCGATCGTGGTGTAAAACCTTGGGTGGTTCCCGACATCCAGAACCGCTTAGAAAAAGGTGAGATCGGGGTCTATTGGCGGCACCGAATCCAGGAGATTAGTCCCGCCAGCGTCATCTTACGGAGTCTCGAATCGGATGAGACGGTGGAGATCGCCAACGATTGGGTGCTCGCCATGACGGGTTGGCGCCCGGATCGGCAATTCGTCTCGTCGCTCGGCATCCGCATCGATGACGAAACCGGGATTCCCGAGCACGACCTGGAGACGATGGAGAGCAACATACCGGGTGTATACATCGCCGGCGTGCTCGCGGCGGGTTACAACGCCAACAAGATCTTCATCGAGAACGGCAAACTTCACGGACCGAAGATCGTCGAGGCCGTGTCCTCTTAGCTCGGAAGCCGACCCCAGCGCAGAATCAAACCAGCCCGGAGGACCCACTGCCGGAGATCCTCGGCAAGAACGAGGTTCTCGGACAAAAACTCGTAGCGGCCCTCCGCGAACATCCCGACTCCTGGAAAAGCGATTTCGAGGCCGATTCCCGCGAACAGACCGTCGTCATCCATCACGGTTGCGTTACTGGAATCTTCGAGATCCCCCCACGAACGTCCGGCGGTGACGAACGGTCGCAACACCGGCAGAGTAAGAACCCGAAATCTCACGCCCAAAGACCAGCCCTTGAGATCACATCCGGTGCACGAAGGCGTAAAAAAGGTTCCGGAAGCAAGCACGTCCACCGGAAGCATCGGAAGGCTCACGCCCGCCTCCGCCCCGAATCCGTTGGTCCCTCCGAAACTTTCCTGAGCCCGGGCTCCGAACACGCCCCCCACCAACTGGCCGTGAGCGGACGGCGGACCAAGAAGGGCACCGACGGTCAAGGCTACGAACAGGAATTTTGCCACAGTCATCATCTCCCGGGTCGAACGGTCCGTCACCATGCGTTACTATAGCGTGCGTCTTACCGGTCAGCACCGCAGAGCTTTCAGAAAACCCGCGTGGTGCACGTAACCATGGATCGTCGAGGGGGTCCTAATGGGCGTTTTTGAGTTCGTCATCACGGTGGTCCTCATCTCCAGCGTGGCTAAGATCATCGAAAGCCGGCGGCGCTCGCCCACCCTCACCGGTGAATCCTTCCAAATGGACGCCGAGGAGCTGCACCGGGTCCGTGAAACGATTTCCGACTTGAGCGGGCGGGTGGAAAGGCTTGAGGAGGAGCGCTACTTCTATAAAGATCTTCTTGAACCCCGGCCCGAATCGCGTTCACTTTCGCCACCAAAGCCAGAGGCGTGAGGATGGTTCTTGCGTTCTCGGAAGCAGCGCACCCAAATGCAAGGTCTCCGGCGGCAGGCAAGAGGCGTCCGTCGCGACGGCTCGGGAGATTCAGCGGCTCGGCGCCGACCGCAAAACATGAGACGCGCCCAACCCTTAGGCGCGCTGGGAGGAGGAGCTACGCGGGATCCGGAGCACTCAGGGCGTTGACCCTTCCGATGATTTCATCGGTAAGATCCAGAGTCGGGCTCACGTAGACCAGGCCGCTCTGGAGCGTGTTAAAAATTATTGTGTAGCCCTCCTCCTGCCCCATCGTGGATATGATCTCAGAAACCATTTCCGTGATCTCCACTGTCAACTCGTTCTGCCGCAGGCCCAGCTCTTGCTGAACGTCTTGCTGAAGGCGGTCGAACCGGAGCAGTCGATCTTCCAGATCCCGCTCGAGCCGCGCCGCCTCTAGAGTCCCAGGGGTCGCCGTAGCGGCCTGTTGCTGTAGTCCGTTGATCTCATCTTGCTGGACCTGCATCTCCCCGATTCGCTGATCACGAAGTTGATTAAAAAGCGCGAGGGCCTGCTGACCGGTATCCGACTCCGCCAAGACACGGTCAGCGTTGAAAACGCCAATCTTGAGCCCGACCTCCTGCGCTCCAAGCGGGGTACCCAGCGCGATCAAAACCAAGGCGGCCCATAAGACCAAGAACGAACCTCTTCCCAAAGCCACACGGCTCAGCATCAATAACTCCTTCGCTACAAATTTCTCCAGCAAATCAACTTCAGAGCCCAAGACAATAGCAAGGTCACATGGGTTGATCCAGCGGCGGCGGCATTTCCTACACCAACTCGACGCGGCGGTTGCTCCGAACGTCTCGAGCTAGGTAATATCGATCTACGATTCGTATCGATCTACGACGTGGACCACCCCACCTCCAACGAACGAACCTCAGCCCCCGGCCCGGCCGCAGACCCCACCGTCACCTTCTCACCCTGCGCAACATCGCGGTGCAGGTAGCCGAGCCCAATTATGGCGTCCAGGCGGGGGGATTCAACGACGCTCGTGATCCCACCCACTGCACGATCGTCTCGGAACAAATCGGTTCCCGGCTTCGGCACATGCCCCTTCTCGAAAATCAGTCCTCTCAGCGATCGATTCACATGCCCCCGGTCGCGTATTCGGACGATGATTTCCTGGCCCGTATAACACCCCTTCGTATGGTCGACCGCTCGATCCACGAGCCCCGTCTCCGAGAGGATCGTCGACTCATCCATGTCCACCCCATATGCGGGCCGGCCAGCTTCGACACGTAGAACGTCCCACGTGTGCTCAGACATCGCGACAGCTCCGGCACGCTTCATACGATGCCAGACGTCCTTGAATCGAGGGGCGGGGACGAAGAGGTCCCAGGCGGACGTGTCCACCTCGCCGCTCCTTGCTACCCGAATGGCGTCCGTAGCGACGTGGCCACCCCCTTGCTCGCCCTCCGGGCTCTGCAGGAATCCCCCTTCCGCCAAGCCCTCGATCTCGGTGGCGTAGGATTCAGAGCCGAGCGCAATCTCCGCGATCGCGGCAGGCGCCTCGGGTCCGAGCACCGTGGCGAGCCGAGAGTCGGCCGAGATGTCCACGACGGTGGCCAAACGGGGCGGGACCAACCGCTTCAGGTGCTCCACCAGCGGCCCGATCGCCGCTGCAGGCACATCGAAGAAGAGGCCCTCTTGGTCCGGATCGGGACCCCACATCACCCCCAAATCTGCAATCATCCTGCCCTTCGGGGTGAGAACCGCGGAATACTCGACCCGAGCCCGCGCGAGCCCTTCAAGAGCCTTCGGGGCACTTGGCATGCGCCCCGTAAGCACGCCTTGGAGGGCCAGAATCGGGGCGCGTCCCTGGACGAGCAGCCGAGCCCTCGAGCTGCGATCATGAATGGCGAGCCTGGTACGCGCAGCCTGGTAAGACGCCCCAGGGTCACCGCCCGTCTCACACATCCAGATCATCTTCCATGGCGGAGCCCCCAGCATCCAATCGACGCAACAACGATTTAATCCGTCTCGCGTCAGCGGCCCCCGGGGCGAATTCGAGATACCGCTGTAGCTGCGTCCTTGCCTCCGCCTCGCGACCGAGCTTGAGCAGCAACATCCCTCGATCACGCCGCTCGCCGGGCGAAGATGGCTGGACCAAAATGAGCCGTTCGACCACAGAGAGAGCTCGCGCGTGATCCTTCACGTTGACGTAAAGACCCTTGAGGTTCACCAGCAATCGACGGATCGTATCCAGCTTGCTCGCCGCCCGGAGAAAGGCCGGCTGCATTCGAACCATGCCCCCGTACTGCTGATCCAACACCTCTTGTGCCTGGTTCTCGAAGCGGATCTTTCCCCCGTCGAAGGGATCGATGAGAAGATTCTCAGCCTCGCCCCGGTAGCGGACCAAGAAGTGACCAGGAAAGCTCACGCCCTCCAGAGGAAGGTTCAGCCGCCAACCGACTTCGAGCAGAACAATACCAAGCGTTATGGGGATTCCCACGTGCCGATCCAATACGTCGTTGATAAAGGAGTTCCGGGGGTCGTGGTACGACTCCTTGTTTCCCCTTAGGCCCTCTCGCTCGAACAGGGTATTGATCAACTCTCCGAGCACGACCGGAGCCGCGGTCTCGTCGTTGAGCCTGTCCTTCACCGCCTCGGCCAACGCGTCGAGTCTAAGGATGTACCGCTCCACAGGAAGCTGTGGATACTCTTCTTTAGCGATGTAAAGGGCCGCCCGCCCGAGCTCGAACCCTCGCTCGGACCTCCCTACAACCTCACCCAGAAGCGCGCGCGCCGGGCTCTCAGAAAAATCCATACTTGAAGTTACCGTGTTCCCCCCCCTGGCGCCTCCATGTAAGATTAGCCCGACTCGACGTAAGAGCCGGGCCCTGAGCCCGGAAGTCCCGCGAGGGCCCCCCCGCGCCCGCAGAGTGAAATGTCACAAGAGCCCAGAGATCAGAAGCCCAGGATCCGCCTCACCCAGCTCTCCCACGGGGCCGGCTGAGCGTGTAAACTCGGCATGTCCGAGTTGGCGCAGGTCCTGCGTCATTTGGTACCGATCGAGAACGCGCATGCGTTGGTGGACGCCTCCACCAACGACGATGCCGCCGTGTATGCTCTCGGGGACGGCCGCGCTCTGGTGGTCACCGTCGACTTCTTTACGCCGCTCGTCGACGACCCGTACGATTTCGGACGAATTGCGGCCGCAAACGCGCTTTCGGACGTTTACGCGATGGGCGCGAAGCCGCTTTTTCTCCTCAACTTGCTCGGGTTCCCAAGGGCGTTGCTCGCCGAAGGACTTGCCGAGGAGATCATTCGCGGGGGCTCCGACCTGGCCCGCGAAGCCGGCGTGCCTATCATGGGTGGTCACTCCGTGGACGATCCGGAGCCGAAGTACGGGTTGGTTGCGGTCGGTGAGGTGGAGGTCGAGAACCTCGTGACCAACGCGGCGGCCCAACCCGGCGACGTGCTGGTTCTCACCAAGGCGCTGGGGACCGGCGTGGTCGCCACCGCAATCAAGTCGGAAGCGGCCTCGGATACCGCGACCGCCGCCGCGGTGAAGAGCATGACGACCCTCAATCGCGAAGCCGCCGCGGCCATGCGTAGGGTCGGGGTGAAAGCCGCCACCGACGTGACTGGGTTCGGGCTCGTGGGTCACCTCGGCAACTTGCTCCTCCAATCCGGCGTGGCCGCAGAAATCGTCGCGGAAAACGTCCCCGTCTTGCCCGAGGTCTCTGAGCTGATCGCGGCCGGACACATTCCCGGCGGGACACGCCGCAACCTTGAAGATATGGAGGGGCGGATCGACTTTGGCGATCAGACCGACACCACTCGCCTGATCCTCGCCGACGCTCAGACCTCTGGGGGCCTGCTCATCTCAGTCCCGGAGGAGCGGTGCGAAGAACTCATGGAGCTTCTCCGGACCGCCGCCCCCGTGGCAGCGGTCATCGGCCGCGTCACCCACGGTTCGCCCGGAACGATGAGGGTCCTCTAAGCGTTAGAAGGCTGTTGAAGAGACGCAGGATCAACCGCACAACCGCCATGTGCCCACGATCGCGTGGGGCATGAGCTTACGCGTTGAAGGGTTGGGGTGGCACGACCCCAACGCGCCCCACTGTACTTCTTCAACAGCCTTCTAGTGTGACGCCGAAGCAGGGCTCTGCACGGGACTAGCCTTGGCGCGGGGCTTTTTCTTGGTCGCCTTCTTCTTGGCCTGCCCGCTCTCCTCCTTCCTCAGAGCGATGGCGATCACCTGATCCAAATCCTCGACCAAGTGAATGGTCAATGAATTCCTCATATTTTCCTGGAGATCGTCGAGGTCGGCCTCGTTATCCATCGGCATGATGATCTCTTCGATCCCAGCACGGATGGCTCCCAACAGCTTCTCCTTGACCCCACCGATCGGCAGCACCCGCCCGGTCAGCGTCAACTCACCCGTCATCGCGACATCTCTACGGATCTTGCGTCCCGAGAGGGCGGACACCAACGCCGTCGCCATCGTGATGCCAGCAGACGGACCATCCTTGGGAACCGCGCCGGCCGGCACGTGGATGTGGACATCTCGGCCCTTGAGCGCGTCCTCGGGAATATCGAGCCGAGCGTAGTTGCTCTTCGCGAAACTCAGCGCGGCGCGCCCGGACTCTTTCATCACGTCACCCAACTGGCCGGTTAGGACCAAAGCGCCCTCTCCGGTCATTACGCTGGCTTCGACAAACATGATGTCGCCGCCCATCGGTGTGTAGAACATGCCCGTCGCCACCCCAACCGCGTCCAACGGAGCCATCTTTTCCGGATGCACCCTCGGACGCCCGATCAACTCCCGGATGACCCTCCGATCGACTTCGAGACGCTCCACCTCGGCCGCGGCAACCTTTCGGGCGACCTTGCGAGCCAGCTTGCCCAACTGTCGCTCGATCTGCCGCACTCCGGCTTCCCTCGTGTACTCTTGAATCAGCGAGAGAATAGCATCGTCACCCAGCGACATCTCGTCTTCCCGAAGCCCGTTTTCCTTCAACTGACGTGGGAGGAGATAACGTCTGGCGATCTCGAGCTTCTCGGCCTCGGTATATCCGGAAAAATCGACTTTTTCCATGCGATCAAAGAGCGGCGCCGGAATCTGGTCCGCATAGTTGGCGGTCGCGATGAAAAGCACTTCCGAAAGGTCGAAAGGGATGCCCAAGTAGTGATCCGTGAAGCTCGAGTTTTGAGCCGGATCGAGTACTTCGAGCAACGCTGAACTCGGATCTCCCTGGAACGACACGCCGAGCTTGTCGACTTCGTCCAGCAAGAACACCGGATTCTTCGACTTGGCCTGGCGCATCCCTTGGATGATCCGGCCTGGCATCGCGCCCACGTATGTACGACGGTGACCTCGAATATCGGCCTCGTCGCGGGCGCCGCCGAGTGAGATACGCACGTATTCCCTGCCCAAAGAACGGGCGATGGACTGAGCAATGCTCGTCTTCCCGACCCCCGGGGGCCCGACGAACAACAATATCGGACCCCGGCCGCCGCTTGCCTCGTCCGCAGCCGGTGCGTCGACCGCACCGTTTGCGTCCTTCACATCTTTCACATCCTTCGCGTCATTCGTGTCGCTGGCTTCCTCCGCAGGGCTCGCCTCACCAGCCTCGGCCACGGCGGGCTCGTCGTCGTCGCTGGCACCGTCCTCGGGTTCGCCGAAGCGATCTAGCTGGAGCTTTCGAACTGCCAAAAATTCCAAGACGCGGTCCTTCACGTCCTCGAGGCCATAGTGGTCTTCGTCCAATATCTCCGTTGAAAGCGCTAGGTCGATCTTGTCTTCGGACCGGACGCTCCACGGGAGCTCGGTGACCCACTCGAGGAACGTTCGGATGACCTGGTATTCGGCGGACTGTGGGCTCGTGCGCTCCAAGCGCTTGAGTTCCCGCTCGACTTCGGACCGCTGCTCCTCGTTGAGCTTCAGGGCCTCCACACGTTCTCTGAGTTCCTCGACGTCATCCCGTTCATCTTCGTCGCCCAACTCACGTTGGATCTGTTTGAGCTGCTCACGGAGCAGCATCTCCCGCTGCCGTTCGCCCAGCTCCTCCTGCACCCGAGCCTGGATTTCCTCTTGCGCATCGATCCGGGCCAGCTCGCGCTCAACAGCGACGAGGGCTTCACGCATACGCTCTTCATCGTCGAGCGTTTCCAAGAGCGCCTGCTTGTCCTCGGTCTCGAGTTCCAAATAGAAAGAAACCAGATCGGCGAACGCGCCCGGCTCATCCACTCCCTGGATCAGTTGATTGAGAGCCTCCGCTGGCACTCCTCTGCGGGTGCCCAACTCGGCGGCCCGTTCCCTCAACTCTTGGTTCAGCGCGAGAAAAGCCGGATTCTCGGGATTCTGGCTCGGCTGCCGCTCCATCTCGAGCACAACCGCGTGCAGCATTCCCTCGCCTTCGGCTTCGTAGGAGAGCGCTTGTGCTCGCCCCTCACCCTGCACCAGCAGCTGAACGCCGCCCCGGACCCTGTGCGTCTGAATAATCCGAACGATCGTCCCGACCGTATAAAGCACGTCTGGCGACGGATCATCAACGTTCTCTTTCTGCGCCACCGCGAATAGCCGGCGGTCTCCGTCGAGGGCCTCCTGCACAGCCTCGACTGTACCGGCGCGGCCCGCCGAGATCGGCACCGCCACCCCGGGATAGACCACGGTCTCCCTCAGCGGCAAGACAGGAAGTGTATATCGTTCAGCCATGAGTCCTCACAGTGTCGATCCCCTTCTTGGTCAGTGATCGAGGCATCGCCCAGAATTGTCAATGTTCGCCCCTTACACGATGCACCTGTACGGCGGTGACGTCGAGGGCGGCTTCGAGATTCGTCTCTTCTGCATGAATCTTGCCAGACTCATCGTACCAAATTATGCCGGAGTTGCAGGTGCACTGTCAGAATGTCGGACTTTTTTGGCATAACATGAGCGCTTAGGTTCTGAAACGTCCCTAATCGCCGCTTCCCCCCCCTCCGGCTCAACCCATGCTCGAAGGCGTTACCTGGTTCAGGCAGTCCTCTGTCCGGATTTGCCGAAACGGCGTCGAGATCCATATCGACCCCTGGGGCATACCGGAAGAGAGCACCGCGGACTACATCCTTCTGACCCATCCTCACTTCGACAACTTCTCGGAAGACGACATCGCGAGGGTACGGGGTCCCGATACGACGCTGGTCGCGCCGGCCTCGATGAGGAAACAGCTCGAGGGCGTCGACCATCTCCTTCACCCAGGGGACATGATCCACCTCGACGGCATCGAAATCCTCGCGGTGCCGGCGTACAACGAGGGTAAGAAGTTCCATCCGTCGGAAAACGAATGGCTGGGCTATGTGTTCACGGTGGGCGGGGTCACGTACTACCACTCCGGCGACACCGATTACCTCGAGGCGATGAACCAGATTCGTTGCGATGTGGCCTTTTTACCTTGCGAGGGTCATTACACGATGGGGCCCGAGGAGGCCGTACGCGCCGCCGTCGCCTGCCACGCTCGGGTCGTGGTCCCGGTGCACTGGAGCAGCCGCGCCGGTACCCGCGCCAACGCTGAGCGAGTGAAGGAGATGTTCGAGGGCGAAGTGGTCATCCTCGACCCGGGTATGCCGGGTTAATCGTTGCTCCAGGGCGGACCACCATGAGCTCACTCGCGCGGCGATCCACCGTGTACGCTCCGCGCGAGGCCGTTGCGACCAGCCAGCCGCTCGCGAGTAGCGCGGGGTTGGAGATCCTCATCCGGGGCGGCAACGCGGTCGATGCGGCCGTCGCCGCTGCGGGTGTACTCAACGTCGTGGAGCCCCACATGACTGGCATCGGCGGCGATGTGTTCGCCATGGTCTGGTCAGCCCGAGACCGGCAGCTCGTGGGACTCGACGCTAGTGGCCGAGCTGGGTCCCTCCTCACGCCGGAGGCCCTTCGCGCAAACGGGTTTACGCACATGCCCGAAAGCGGGCCGGCGTCTGTCACTGTTCCGGGAGCGATCTCAGGATGGGGGGCCCTCCTGCAGCGTTACGGAACGATGTCGCTGGCGGAGGTGCTCGCCCCGGCTATTCGGATCGCGGCGGAGGGATTTCCGGTCACCCCCATCATCGCCCGGCAGTGGCGAGATCAGGAGCGGAAGCTGGCCAGCGATGTGGGGGCGACAGCAACCTACTTGCTCGATGGCAATCGGGGGCCAGCGGCCGGAGAGTGGTTCCAGAACTTGGATCTGGCCAAGAGTCTCCAGATGCTCGCCGACGGGGGACCCGAAGCCTTCTACGGTGGGGAACTCGGCCGCACCGTGGTGGACGGCCTCATGGAGCTGGGGGGTTATCTGACAATCGACGACCTCGCACATCATAGCGCAGAATGGGTCGATCCCGTTTCGATCGACTTCCGCGGCTACAGCGTGTGGGAACTTCCTCCCGCAGGCCAGGGCGTAGCGGCGCTCCAGATGATCAAAATGATGGAGCCGCTCGACCTCAAGGGGATGGGTCATAACTCTGCGCTATACCTACACCATCTCATCGAGGCGAAGAAGCTAGCCTTTGCCGATCTAGCCCGTTACGTCGCGGATCGCGACCACATGGAAATCTCGGTGGACCAGCTCCTCGACGAGCAATATCTCGACCGCCGACGCCGCCTCGCTGATCCCCACCGGGCAACGGCCCGACCCCAACCCGGCATCGCCCTCACGGACACGGAGACCATCTACCTCTCGGCCGCCGACTCCGAGGGTAACATGATTTCTTTCATCAACAGCCAATTCGAACACTTCGGCTCCGGGGTCGTCGTGCCAGGTACGGGATTCACGCTACAAAACCGCGGCGCCGGCTTCACGCTGGAGGACGGACATCCCAATCAGGTGGCGCCGGGAAAGCGACCGTTTCATACGCTCCTTCCCGGCTTCGTCACGAGGGACGGCGTTCCGTGGATGACTTTCGGGTTGATGGGCGGATCCATGCAGCCGCAGGGCCACACGCAGTTGATGATGAACATTCTCGTGTTCGGCATGGACATCCAGGACGCGATCGATGCGGCCCGTTTCCGGCATCTGGAAGGCTTTCAGGTCGCTCTTGAAAGCCCGATCGGCGAGGACGTTCGCAAGCAACTCACGGCCATGGGCCACGAGGTCATCGATGACACCGAACTCGGCTTCGGTGGCGCGCAGGCCATCGTTCGGTTGGAGAGGGGATGGGCCGCCGGGTCGGACCCGAGAAAAGATGGAATGGCCGTCGGCCGATAGGCCAGAGAAGGCTACATACGCCGATAGGCGGGTCCACTCCCGGCCTCGCGCGCGGTCCAGCGCGGCCCGAGAACGTCGGTGGCTTTGCAATCGACGCAGTTCGGGGCGTTGACGCGAAGTTCGTCACCATCGCGCTCGTACACGCCGGCCGGACACATATGCGTGTAGAACTCGGAAGCTTCGGTGCTCACGTCCTCGGCCACTACCAAATGACTGGGCCCATCGTCGCGCGTCTGATTACCCGACTTGTAGACCGCGTCGACTTTGCTGAACGTGAGCTTCCCGTCGTGTTGCACCTTGTACGCCCCACCCCCGAACGATCGTTCCTCCTCGGCGTCTTCGGCCGTGCTGATCTTGCCGCCGGGGAAAGCGCCGCCAGACAGCGTCATGAGGCCGGCTCGAACCGCGCCCGAGAGGAATCCACCCCTGAAGGCCGTACGCACGTTCCGCGTACGCTTAAGATCCTTCATTATGTAGCTGGCGTTTATCGATTCGGTGTACGAGCGCAGTCCCGCCTCCGAGACGTCCCCCGCCTTCAACGCACGGAAGACGCTCCGCGCCGCTAGGATGCCCGAGTGAATCGCGTAGTGGATTCCCTTGAGCGACGGCACGTCGACATACCCGGCGGCGTCACCTACCACGCACACACCACCCGCATGGCGGCGCTGGGGCACCGAGTAGTATCCCCCTTCCGGAATCGTTTTCGCGCCCCACTCAACCATCTCGCCACCTTCCAAGTGGGACCGGAGGAGCGGGTGGAGCTTCATCCGCTGGAGCGCGGCGTGGACGTCGAAGCCGGCGTCCCGATAGTCGAGCCCGACGACGAGCCCAAGCGCGATCAGACGCTCACCGAGCGGATACATGAAGCTGCCACCGAAGGTGTCACCCGGGAGCGGCCAGCCCATCGTATGGATCACGCGATCCAACGACCCCCGGGTCTCCCACAGTTCCTTCACTGCGAGGGCGAAGATCTGCGGATTTTCGGAGCCGATCTCCTGCCACTCCAAAAAAGCTTGCGTGAGGGGCCCTCGGGTGCCCTCCGAGAGTACGGTCACGCGGGCCGTCAGATCCACGGCCGGCGAATGGTCACGCCCCGGCCGGCCCTCGCGGTCGAGTCCAGAGGGCGTCGTGCGCACGCCGATGACACGATCGCCTTCGACAAACAACCCATCCACGGGGAAGCCGGGGAATACGTTGACGCCGAGCGCCTCGGCTTTCTCTCCCAGCCACCGTACCATCTCACAGATGGAGGCCAAGTGGTTGCCGTAGTTTCGCATCGTGGGGGGCGTGGGTATCCGGAAGGCACTCTGCTCCGTTAGGAAGTAGACGGCCTCCTTTCCCACCGGCCCGCGCAGCGGAAAATCACCGATTTCAAGCTCTGGAAAGAGCTCCATCAAGGCGATCGGGTTTACCACGGCCCCCGAAAGCGAGTGCTCGCCGAGCTGGCTCGCTTTCTCCAAAACTCCGATCTCGATGTCGCCCAAGACACCCTCAGTCTCGTGGTCCCTCTGGACGAGCCGGGCCAGCTCGATGGCCCCCGCGAGCCCCGCCGGACCACCGCCCACGAACACGACATCCATGGGCACCGCGTCGGGGTCGGGCGTATCCCGGAGGATCAGACGGTCGGACGGCAGCGGCGGCTGAAATCGAGCGGGTCGAACGCGCCCAGCTTCTTGGAGTATCTCCGACATCGTCACTCCATAGATCGTGAACCGGACTCTCGGCCTCAGGAACGTCACCGCCCTCGGGATCCGACGATTCATCCGGGTGTATCGGAATCACCCACGGGTGGACCGCGCCCGGTTGCGCGCTGAGCACAGCGACATAAGATCGCGGATTGGCGCAGCGATTCCAACTTCGAAACCATACCGGATGGGTCGAGCCTCCTGTTCGGTTTCGCGCTTCCCACGGATGAAACGTTTTCCATGACTTCAAACCGGCCGAGCACCGTCGGCGAGCTCAAAGCCTCCGGATACGAACCCCGCACCGTGAAGGACGAGCTTCGGCAAAACCTGATCGCCAAGCTCAAAAGCGGGGAGGATATCTTCCCCGGGATCATCGGGTTCGACGATACCGTTGTCCCTATGATCGTCAACGCGATTCTCGCCCGCCACGACTTCATCCTTTTGGGCCTACGCGGTCAAGCCAAGAGCCGGATCCTCCGGCAACTCGTTGGAATGCTCGATCTCGAGATCCCGATTCTCGCGGGCAGTGAGATCAATGATGATCCCCTCAAGCCGATTTCGAAGTATGCTCGGATGGTGCTGGAAGAGAGGGGCGACGATGCTCCCCTCGCTTGGGTGAACCGAGATAATCGCTTCGTGGAGAAGTTGGCGACGCCCGACGTGACCATCGGAGACATCATCGGAGACGTGGACCCGATCAAGGCCGCGCGTGGAGGACACATCCTCGCGGACGAGTTGACCATCCACTACGGACTGCTCCCCAGGGCCAACCGCGGCATCTTCGCGATGAACGAACTGCCCGACCTCGCAGGCAAGATTCAGGTCGGCCTCTTCAACATTCTCCAAGAGGGTGACGTGCAGGTGAAGGGGTACCCCATTCGTATGCCGCTGGACGTCTTTCTCGTGTTCACGGCCAATCCCGAGGATTACACGGCTCGCGGAAAAATCATCACTCCGCTCAAGGACAGGATCGGTGCCGAAATTCTGACGCACTATCCGACCGAAGTCTCGATCGGTATGGACATCACCCAACAAGAGGCCTGGCTGGACCGGGACGGCGTCGCGACTGAGATGCCCGACTTCATCGCGGAACTCGTCGAGCGGGTGGCTTTCTTGGGCCGGGCGGACAAACGAATCGATCAACGTTCGGGTGTGAGCCAGCGGATGCCGATCACCGTGCTAGAAAGCGTAGTGTCGTCCGCGGAACGCAGAGCACTTCTACTTTCGGAGGATGAAGTGGTCCCTCGTTTAGCGGACATCTACAGCGCTCTTCCCGCCATCACCGGAAAAATGGAGCTCGAGTACGAAGGAGAATTACAGGGCTCCGATCGTATCGCGAGGGAGCTGATCACTGCTGCCGCCAAGGGTGTGTTCGATGACCGGGCAGGTGGCACGGATGTTGAAGAAATCGTCGAGTATTTCGAGATGGGTGGGGCGCTCCAGGTGGGGTCGGACAGCTCCGGCGAAGCCTGTGTTCAAGGCTTCGCCCTCGTTCCCGGGCTCTTGGAGTTGGTGCAAACGGTCGGCCTAGCGCCAAAGTCCTGTTCGGATGGGCGGCGGGCTGGGGCGTGTGAACTCGTCCTAGAGGCGTTGGCGGCTGATCAAAAAATCAGCCGCTCGGTCAGCGGCAGCTACGCGAAAGCCCGACACGAAGGCACCTCGGGCAAAGGCCACAAAGGATTCGATCCGTTCGGGGGGGTCAGTCAGTAGAACCGAGGCGGCGCTAGATCCTCCAGGGCTATCCGAGCCAGATCCAAAATCCTCCGCTGGGCAACCGGAAGGGGGAGGTCACCGACCTGGTTCGGCGAAACCCAGCGGCGTTCGGCGGCGACATCGCTCGCCGACGCCTGTTCTGCCCCCGATGACTTAACTCCGGTCACCAACGTCGGACGGTATACCGCCTTGAGGTGAGTGAACGCGTGGCGGACCTCCTTCAGAGCGCTATAGCGAACCGCGTCGGGCGTCAGCGAAACACCGAGTTCTCCCAACCGGGCTCGGTACCGTTCGTCGAGCAGGGAGTTTATCATCGGCGCGGGGTCCTTCATTTCGAATTCGACCGCCGGAAATTCCCAAAGACCACCCAGAAGACCGTTGAGCGAGCGCTGGACCACGAGGAGCTCGCCCGCCGGGTTGACCACCACCAGGACCGCGTACCAGACCGTACGCACAGCCGGTCGGCGCTTCGGGGCTGGCCTCAACTCCTGTGTGCCCTCTGCCAAGGCCCGGCATTGTCCCGTCAGTGGACACACCGAACATCGCGGGGAACGTGGAGTGCACACCGTCGCCCCCAGCTCCATGAGAGCCTGGTTCCAGTCCCCAGGCCGATCGGGATCGACCAGTTGGCCCGCTCTTGTCCGGAGGTTTCCGACACTAGGGTCCTCCAGATCGAAGAGGCGAGAGAGCACGCGCCGCGCGTTCCCGTCCACTGCGGGCACGACCTCTCCGTAGGCGATGCTCGCGATCGCCCCTGCGCTGTATTCACCGATGCCCGGAAGTGTCTTGAGATTCTCCGCATCCAGCGGAAATTCGCCACCGAGCCGTTCCGTAACGAGCCGGGCCGACCGGTGGAGGTTCCGGGCCCGAGAGTAATAACCGAGGCCCTCCCAGGCTTTTAGTACGGACTGTTCGTCCGCCTCCGCCAGCACCTCGACGGTCGGGAAACGCTCCATCCAGCGCTCGAAGTATGGAGTCGCCGTCTCCACACGGGTCTGCTGGAGCATGACCTCGGAGACCCATACCCGGTACGGCTCGCGGCTCTCCCTCCAAGGGAGATCGCGCCGATGCGCGTCGTAATGCGCCAGAAGCGACTCTCGGACTCTATGAGGATCGAGCTGGGTCGTGATTCCTTACCCCCCGAGAACGTTGAACTGCCGGGTATACTTCAGGGTCAGCGACCGACCCAGGGGACCGTCGAGTGCGTCGATCCCTTGGATTTCGTTGTAAACGATAAAAAGTCCGGTCCCCGCTGTATTCAGCCATCCAAAACGAGCATTCGCCGAGAGGCGATCGATCTGGTCACTGTACTGGATGAGCGACTGAAGATAGATGCGCGGCGTGAAGAAGTATCCGATGTTCACGCCCACGAGCGTGGTCTCGAAGCTGCCCTCGGGAAGATCGACGTTGTTGTAGTCCAAGTTGATCGAAGTGCTGAACGCCGCCCCGCTTCGAAGCGTGACCCCAGTGGTGACGTTGTAACGATTCCCGGACAGGAAACTCCCGAAAGTGAGTCCGCTGTTCAGCGAAAGGTCGGCTGAGCTATTCGTGTTGAAGATGAAGTTGCCCTCCCACCCGTCGTACGTACCAACCGGTACCACCACATCCGTACCCGTGATCTCGAATGGCTCGTAAAGCCCCTCGAGCACCCAGTTGGCGGTCGTGAAGACCACCATTCCGTCGGGCCATTCCCAGTGTGTGTCGAGGTGGAGGCGACTCGACTCCTCGAATCCTTGTCTGACCCCGGTCCGCCGACTCCGATGCGTATCGAAAGACATATGCGGGCGGATCTCCCTCAAGAAGCCGTTGGGCCGGATGAATCGCTGTAGACGGGTCGAGTACTGTCGGATTCCATCCCGCGGGACGAACCCCACCTCGGGATTAAAATTCTCCCCAACCTCACGCGCACCCACGCTCGCCTCCCAATTTCGACTGGACCATGCGGCGTTGCCATCCCAGGCGAGCTCGGCATCCGTAAGTCCCGGTGTCTCTGTCTGCGCCAAGAAAGAGGTGACCGTTACGGCCTCCCCCAGCGATACTCGCGCATCGGCAGCGTACGTCCGGTTGTAATCACGTGAGCCATCGCCGTTTCGATCGATAAAGAGTGCGCCGACTCGGGAGCGGTTCGGCAGCTCTCTCGCCACACGGGCAACCGAATAAGCGTTGCCCGGCTGGGCCCCGTCGGCCCCGTCGGTCTGGATGTGGAGGAGACCGACGTTCAAGCCCGCGGCCTTACCGGAGACACGTCCGCCGCCTTTGATCGGGACTTGTTCACCGTCTATGATCCCGATGTTTCGACTGAAGAACAGATCCGCACCGCGAGCGCCCACCGTAAAGAAGCCCGCATTCTCCAAAAAGAAGGGTCTTTTTTCGGGGAAAAGAAGCGAGAAGCGCGTGAGGTTCACTTGTTGGTTGTCCACTTCGACCTGGGCGAAGTCGGTGTTTACGGTCGCATCGAGCGTCAGACCCTGGGTTACCTGGATCTTGGCTTCACCACCGAAATCCCCGTCTTCTTTGAAGCGCCTATCACCCCCCTCGTAGTTCCTGGCCGTTGTGCCTAACGCGTACGGTGTCACCGTGGCCAATCGTCGGAAAGGCGGGGCGAGGCCCTGAAGATCACCCGCGTAATTCAAACGGTACAGGTTGAACTCACGGGGCACGGGAGACCAGAAGGACTCCTCGTTCAGCCGGCGGATCCGGCGGGACACGTTGAAACCCCACGACGGGTTCTCCGTCCCGTAGCGCAACGTGTTGAACGGAATTCGGAACTCCGCGTACCACCCCTCTCCGTCGAGAGAAGTCGCCACCGTCCAACTCCCGTCCCAATTTTTGTTGAAGCCGCCGCCCGCCCCCGACTGAAAACGATTCTGGCCGCCTCTCCCGCCCCCGCCGAAGCGTCCGCCACCCTGACCCTCGTTGGCAACTTGGCCGTCGTACTCGATGCCAGCGGGCGTGGTGCCGAACACGAATCCGTTCTGCTCATCTCTGTACGTATCGATGATGAGGACAACGTTATCGCTCCGATCGACCTCGTAGTCTCGGATCCGCTCTCCCGGTACGATTTCGCCTGGCCGGCTGTCGAACGCCCACACTCCCACGTAGAGTGCCTCGTCGTCGAAGAGGACCCTGACCTCCGTACGTTCCGACGCGGGCTGCCCGTCCTCGGGCTCCCGCTGGATAAAGCCGGTCATGGGTACCGCTTGCGCCCACGCGGCGTCATCGAGCCGGCCGTCGATCACCGGAAGATCGGAAGCCCGCGCGGCGCCAGCCATTCCAACAGGGAGAGAAGTGACGACATCGCCCTCGCCGGGTCCGGGGCCACCTTGCGCGGTCAGGTTGGTGGCGACGAGGAGGGCTAGAAGCCCCGCTAACGGAAACATTTTGGTCATCATCGAAGTCAGTAGGGGGAACACTGGAACAGGCCGGGAGGAACGCTTGAACATGCCAGAAGGTAGCTGAGGGACCGGGCTCGCGCCCGACCCAAGATGGACGCGGCGGCCAGTTGGCCGACTTGGCCACCGCCAGTTACACTTGGGAAGGAGACTTGAGGTCCGACCCCTCGCACGGTTCCAAACTATGCGTTTTGCGACCTACACTAAATATCGAGGCGGCTGGCTCGACGCCATGAACCTCGAGAGCCTCATGGGGTTTCTCTCGGATTTCCTCATGGACGGCGGCTTTGCGGGCGGACCCGACTACCACCCCTTCTGGGGATGGTCCGGACTCGAGGACACCAACTCCGTAGACGCTCTGAAGAACGCCCTCCTCAAGGCCCTGATCGAGAGCGGCCAGCTCACCCCAGAGATGATCGAAGAGTTGCGCGGTGAGGGCCAAGGGGACGAGGCGGTTCAACAGCAGATCGCGGAACTCTTGGACGATCTGATCCAGCGTATGGTCGATGAGGGTTATCTGACGTTGGAGGACGGCACGCCAACCATGCCGGGTGGGGTCCAGGACGTCACAGGAATGGGTGAAATCGACGAGGCCAAAGAGGCGGCCCAACAAGTCAATTTCAACTTGACCCAAAAGGGCACGGACTTCCTGGGATACGGAGCGCTCAAAAGCCTTCTCTCGGCCCTGGGATCGTCGAGCGTGGGCTCGCACGAGACCCCTCACCTCGCCACCGGCGTGGAAGCCGACGCCACGAGCAAACCCTACGAGTTCGGCGACACCCTGAACCTCGACGTACCCGCGACGCTCAAGAACGCCATCGAGCGCGAGGGACTCGGCGTGCCGCTCGACATCGATTACAAAGATCTCATGGTACATCAGACCGAGTATCGGTCCTCGTGCGCAACGGTGCTGATGCTGGACATCTCCCACTCGATGATCTTATACGGAGAGGATCGCTTCACTCCCGCCAAGCGGGTGGCGTTGGCCCTCTCCCATCTCATTCGCACGCGGTTCCCTGGGGACTCGCTCCACGTCGTGACGTTTGGAGATCAGGCAACGGAGATCCCCCTGAGCCAGCTGGCAAAAGCTCAGGTGGGGCCCTTCCACACGAATACAGCGGAGGGGCTGCTACTCGCACGAAACATTTTGAAAGCGCAGAAGAAGGACATGCGTCAGATCATCATGATCACGGACGGGAAGCCCTCCGCGGTAACATTACCCGACGGAAGGATCTACAAGAATTCGGGGGGGATGGATCAACACATCTTGGAGCAAACGTTTCGAGAGGTGTCCGCTTGCCGGCGGGCCGGCATCCTCGTCAACACCTTCATGCTGGCGCAGGACCCGTATCTGATACAGTTCGTCCAGAAGGTCTCGGAGATCGCGCGGGGCAAGGCGTACTTTACTTCGACACAGACGCTCGGACAGTACATCATGATGGACTTCATGCGACGCAAAAGACGGAAAATCGCCTGACGTCAGCAAAGCCTCCTCGGATCGTGTTCGGCCTGTTCCGAGGTATCAGCTGATCAAAGAGGGGGTCGGCAGGTTAAAATCGACCAACGACCCCGAAGAAGATCTGTCCGTCGTTGTTGGATCGAGCTCCCCTGTTCTCCGCCTCCGTATCGTAGCCGTCGACGAACGAGAACTGAACGGCGATACGCTGATTGAGTTGAAAGGCGAGGCTGGAACGCGACGTCAGGGTAAATACGCCCGGGTCACGAAGCTCCGGTTCGATCGAAGTCTCCGTCTCGAAACGCACCCGCCCTTCATCCATCCCCCTTACGAGACGAAAGCCGGCAGTCCACTTGCCCACGACCTCGTCGGGCAAGGTGCTCGTTTCATCGAGAATCGTCTTCTCGACCAGTAGACCGAGGTCGAACTCCGCTTGCACCGCATCACCCCCCGCGCGAATCTTTCCCCCAGCGCCCACTCCGGACCTGAGGTCGATCTTTTTTTCGAAAATGGACTCGACCTTGCTCTTAAAGAACGCCCCGACCGCGGTGCCCGGTTCGATGTCCAAGCGGGCCCCCACATCCCAGGCCTCCTTGTTCTTGAACGACTCCCCCGATGCGTTGCTCGCTTCGCCGTATGCGAACCCCGCCCGGCCCCTCAGGCGGAGCAATTCCCGACCGCGGTCCCCAGACAGGGCGGCGGTAAACGCGGACTGACTCGAGTTTCCGAAAAATACGCTGCCACCGAGCTCCCCCTCGGCAGCCCAATTGCGGGCTTCATCGTTCGCCTGCCCGACCAGCGCGCCGGGAGCGCTCAAGCCGAAAACAAAGAGTCCTACCTTCAGAAGGCTGAAAACGGATCTGTTCATCTATCGAATTCTCCTGAGTCAACATGCTTCGCGAGAGCCAACTATAACCGACCACGACGGCTTAGTGGATGGGCCGCAAGCGGTCCCCATTGCGGCGATACTCGCTTCACGCCGTTTCTCCGAGATGCGAGGATACGACCAAGATTCCCCTTGCCCCCCTGCTCACTCTCGGGCACGTTACTTTTCGCTCAACCCACCCTGACGGGGGGGGAGCCGACCAGGTCCGCCGCAGGCCAAAGACGGCCACGCATGATTCAACCGACCCTATAGCTGGAACCGAAGCTGGAACCGAAGCTTCAACCGAACACACAACCGACTATATATATGTCCGAGCGTATTATCGAGGGTCTCAGGATCCACATTGACCGAGACCTGTGCGTTTCTTTCGGAGATTGTGTCGATGAAGCGCCCGGCGTGTTCGAGTTGGACGAAGACGACGTGGCGGTCTTCGTGGGTGAGGTCGGTTCGATCACCCGAGAAGAGTTACTCGCCGCATGCTCTTCTTGCCCGGTGGACGCGTTGACCGCGTTCGACGAAAACGGGGAGCAGCTCGCTCCGTAAGGCGCCGCCCCGCATGCGAAGAATCCGAACCTACCGGGACGTTACGCACGACACCGGCTCGGAGATGCTCGAGCAGGTTGTGGACCAGCAACGGCGCCTGGCCGAGCGCCTCGCTCGAGTACGATCGGTCGTGGCCGTTGCGAGCGGAAAAGGCGGCGTTGGCAAGAGCGCCGTCACAGCCAATCTGGCCGCCGCGCTCGCGGGAAGAGGTCTGGCCGTGGGGGCGGCGGACGCCGACCTCAACGGACCGTCGCTGGGCCGCATGTTGGGTGTCTCAGGGGCGCGGCTGGCCGACAGGCCCAGTGGAGTGGAACCAGCCCAAAGTCCGTCCGGGGTGCGGGTCATATCCATGGAGCTTCTCCAAGAAGAAGAGGACGCTCCAGTTCGGTGGCGGGAGCCGGGAATGGGGGGGTTCATCTGGCAGAGCACGCTCGAAACCGGAGTCCTCCGCGAGTTCCTTGGCGACGTCGAGTGGGGAGCCCTGGACGTGCTCTTGATCGACGTTCCTCCAGGGACGGACAAAATCGGACGGCTCCTGGAGTTGGTGCCGGCGCTCGACCAGATGCTTCTCGTAACGACCCCGTCGGAGACGGCTCGCTTCGTCGTGTCCAAGTCCGTCCGAATGGCCCGTGAGGCCGAGGTGGGAACCGTTGCGCTGGTGTCGAACATGACCGGACATACGTGTCCAGAGTGTGGCCACGTGTCCGATCTGTTTACGGGTGACGGGGATAAACGTCTCGAAGAGGAATCGGGCCTACCCCTCTGGGCGCGGATTCCCTTCGATCCGCGACTGGGCGCTGCAACGGACTCGGGCACCCCGCTCGTGATCACCGACCCCGACGCGGACTCCAGCCGCGCGATCCTCGGGTTGGCCGACCGAGTCGAAGAGCACATTGGGATCCGGAGCGCACAATCCGTCGCGGAGGCGGACTCATGAAGTTCCTTTGTTTGGACTGCGACGACGTCATGGTGTTCGCCGAACGACAGATTCCGGGAGATGGGACACTCGCTGCAGTTTTTACCTGTGGCTCGTGCAAACGGGAAATGGCGATGCTCACGAACCCCATGGAGACGCAGTTCGTCTCCAGCATGGGTATAAAAATCGGCGGTCGTGAAGTCCCGGCCCAGCCCATGGAGCTGACCCGGACATCACTAGAGGGCGGTCGCGGGGATGCGTTCGCTTTGTCGGAAGACATCCCCCTCTCGTCTGCGGATCCGGATGGAACCCCCACGGGCCGCGTCGTATGGACGACCGACGCGGTTGGGCGGCTCGAGCGGGTGCCGAGCTTCGTTCGTGGCATGGTGAAGAGGATTTACACCGATTGGGCACGTGAGAGCGGAGTCTCCGAGATCACGCCTGAGATCATGGACCGGGCGCGCACGGAGTTGGGCCTGGAAGGGATGTAGGCTTGTTCGAGGCCACTGAACTTTCCTTCACGTACCCCTCGGGCCGCAGGGGTTTGCTGAACGTATCCCTCAGCGGGAATCCCGGGGATCGCGTCGTAGTGATGGGCCCCAACGGATCCGGGAAAAGCACTTTGCTTCGCCTCGTTTCCACCGAACTCCGCTCCTGGGCGGGATCGCTCACCCTCTTCGGTAAAGAGAGTGGAGCCTCTTTGCCGGTCCAGCGCAAAAGGATCGGCATCGTCCAGGACACGCCCGTACACGTGGAGGACCTCACCGGATTGGAGAACGCGCTCCTCTTCGCGGAGCTCTACGGTGTGGGTCGAGCCGTGGCGGCCCGCGCTATTGAGACCCTGTTCGCTTCGCTAGGCCTCGACGAGGCGCTACACGTCCTGACGAAGGAGTACTCGTACGGGATGAACAAGAAGCTTCTCATCGCGGAAGCTTTGGTCCACGACCCGGAAATTCTGATCCTCGACGAGCCGGCCCTTGGTCTTGATCCACCTTCGCGTGCAGCCCTCCTCCGGATCCTAGAGGAGCGGTCCGGAACCGGCGTGTGTACCCTCGTCGCCACCAACGAACCTTCGCTGGCGCAGGAGTTGGCTACGACCGTGGTTCTTCTCGACGAAGGTGAGGTCGTCGCCCAAGGCAGCCCAAGCGAACTCCTCGCCAAAGTCGGCGGCGCCACACGAATCGAGGTGCACGTCACGGGCTCAGCGACCTCAGCGGCCCTCGCAGAACTCCCCGAGGACCTCGTGTCGATTCGACGCCTCCCGGGGCGCATCGTCGCGGAGAGCAAGACGGGACCGGATGCCCTTCCGCGGTTGGTCCAAGCGGTTCTCGCCGAGGGTTTCACGATCGAACGGATCGAACTGCGTGAGCCCGACCTCACCGACGTGTTTACCCTTTTCACCGGCCGAACCTTGGGTTCGAAAAAGACGTGACAGTGGTCGTATGGAGGACGGAGTGGCTCACCGCCTTGCGCCGGCGGCGCCTCTTTCTACTCAACACGCTGATCCCCTTAGCCTTCGTCGCTACCATCGCGTTCAGTCCAGCTCCAGCCGTTCATTCCGCCGCCGTCTTCACAGTACTCTTCACGCTGTTCGGCACTTTCGGATCCAGCATCCCCCTCATTCGTGACGGTGAATCCGGGCTTCTGCGACGATACATCCTCACGGGAGTCCATCCGGCTGTCCTTCTCTTTCAGCACATATTCGCCACGGCCGCGATCGACCTGATCCAACTGACGCCCTCGATTTTCGTCCTCGCTATTGCGAGAGGTAGTTCGGCCGCTCAGCTAGCCATGGTCGCGCCCGCGATGGTACTCGGGATGATCGCAGCCAACACGCTCGGCACGATAACCGCGGCCGTCGCCAAATCGGTCGCTGAGGGAGCACTCTTTTCGGCTGTAGCGGCTCTTGTGCTTCTTCATTTGTCTGGGGCCTTTCGGACTCCGGCTCCCGGAACGTGGCAAGCCGTTCTAGAAGCGTGGAGTCCGTTCCGACCTCTCCACGAGAGCTTGCTTGCGGCCACCGGGGCTGGCGGGCCGGACCTGGAAACGGCGCTGCTCACGCTCCCGATCGCAGCGACTTTGGCCGTCTTGCTCCTGGTTGCGGCGTCGGGTCGCCATGCAGCAGGCCTGGGAGGCCGATGAGATTCGGCCTCGACCGGCCGTCCGCGAGTCCAAAGTCGAGGGCCCTGAGCCATGCCCGGACGGGGCTACTCGTTTCTTATTGACAGCCCCGAGAAGGGGCGGGTATACTCACCCCCCATGACATGCACCATTTGGAACAAGCTCATTTGGTAAGGTGCCGAGGACCGTACCCTGATGGATTCGAGCGCCGGGCACCACCGAGGTCGAGACCCCTGGTTTAGAGGTGTCCGACCTGAGAGATTAGGGGCTTCGTACCGCCCGGTTTTCCATACGGTGACCGGAAAACCTTGAGTCTACTTAAATGATGAAACCGGCTGTGCGCCTCTAGACCGAACTTGATCGAACACCGATGCTCTTCCGGCTTCGAAACCGGAGCCCCGCCGACCTCGGGGGGAACGGGGGCGTCTGCTCGATCGGTAAGGAAAGGGTGCCAGATAATCAGGGCCCACGCCCGAGGTTCTTATGTACCGTGAAGTCTTCGTTCCCGTCGATAACTCCGATAATTCACATTGGGCGGTCGACCGTGCCATTGAGCTGTGTAAGCGCTCCGAGGGACGGATCACCGGCAATCACGTGTACGCGGCTCGCCTACACGACGTTCGGTTTCGACAGCTGGAGACGGGACTTCCGGCACAGTTCCAGAGCGCGGACGAAATCAAACGCCAGAGAAAGGTTCACGACAAACTGATCGAGAAAGGTCTCCAACTCATTTCGGACTCCTTTCTGGACCAGACCGCGAAGAGTTGTGACGCTGCGGGCGTTCCACTTACGCGGCAACTCCTCGAGGGCATCAACTACGAAGAGGTGTCGCGCGAGGCCAACCGAGGCGCGGGCCGCCTTCCCAGCCTGATCGGCTTCGACCCCAACATCGCCGACAAATACGACGGCGGCGCTACCGTCCGTAGCGACGTCATTGTGGACGCGGACGGGCGGATCGTGGCGGAAGACGAGGACCAGGACGAAAAACTCGCGGGGTCCAGTGGCCGCGACTACGACCTCCTTTCGATCGGCGCCCACGGGATCGGCAAGCAGCCGTACTCACAATTGGGTGGCATGGTCTCGCGGGTCATCCGCCAGGTTGAGAAGGACACGTTGATCGTAAGGAATGATCGCGCGCTCGCCGGCGGTGACTGGGTGGTTTGTGTCGACGGTTCTTCCTACTCCTACAAAGCAATGCGACATGCTTTGGAGATGGCGCGGGAGTTCGGCGCGAAGCTGCACGTATGCTCCGCCTTCGACGTGGAGTACCACCACGCCGTCTTTGGCAACATCAAGGACATTCTGTCGGTTCAGGCCTCCAAGGTCTTCAAATTCGAAGAGCAGGAAGAACTCCATAACAACATCATCGACAAGGGCCTCCTGAAGCTGGCTCAGGCCAACCTCAAAAGGGCCGAGGTGATGGCAGAGGAATTCCCCGACGTCGAGGTCGAAACACAGATCCTCATCGGGAAGCCGTTCCAGTGCATCCTTCAATGGGTTGAAGAAGTCGACCCGAGCCTTTTGATCATGGCTCGCCACGGCGGGCACCGGATCGAAGGAACGGACATGGGATCTCAGGCGGATAACCTGTGCCGGCTCGCACCAACGAACATTCTACTGATCGGCACCACCGACGTCCGGCCGGACGACATCCCATGGATCGAAGAGGACGGCGAAACCGGGCTCGAGTGGGCGCCCGATGCGGAGGTCCGGATCCTTCGGGTACCACCTTTCGCGCTGGGGATCGCCCGTAAGGCCGTCGAAGAATACGTGCTCGACAACTACGGCCCGGGGGCCAACGGCACCTACCGTGAAGAAGCGGTTGTGCAGGCTGCTTTGAAGAGCATGACGACCAACGGTAATGGCACCGCTACCACGAATGGCGCCGACACGAACGGAAATGGCGCCTCGGCCAACGACGCAACCGTTCCGCAAACCGAAGCCTCTGCCGAGGATGCGACCGACGTCCCCATCGTCAATACCTCCGTACCCCCTCTCGGCGCGGGCGGCCTCCCTATGGTCACGGGCGACCGCTTGGACGAATCCATTCGGAAGCTACTTCCGACCCACATGCAGTTGATCATGGGGATTGGCACGGCGGAGGAACTCGCGCTCGCCGAGGTGAAGGCCGAGGAAGCGATGAAGCGGACGCTGGTCACCGGCCTCGACGCCGACCCCCAGCCCGACGTCCCGATGATCTCTGCCGTGTGCCCGTACAGCGGTCACCCGCTCATGCGTGAACGCACGGCTGCCGACCCGGTCGAGTGGACCGAAGAGGCCTTCCAAAGGCTGAAGCTGGTGCCGTTGATCGCCAGGCCGCTGGCCCGCAACACGGTGGAGCGCTTCGCTCGCGAGAACAATTTCTGGCGAGTCACCACGCCTGTGATGGATGAGAACAAACAGGCCATGATCGAGGCCGACGAATTCGACATGGACACCATGTTGGTCATGTTCCGCGAACTGCAAACCAAGCAGATCAAAGCGGCGGCCGAGGGTGTCGACGGCATGACCCCTGAGATGCGCAAGTTCATCGATGAGGCCAAAGCCAACGGTGTGACCCGCTGCCCGATTCGGGACGTGGCAGAGGCCGCGGAGGATTGCCCGGTCGACTTCAAGACGATTTCCCCGGAAGATGCAAAGGCCGCCATCGAGCAGTTCATGAGCAAGGAACCCAGCGAAGCGTGAGCAACGCCCTCGACCCGACGTCATCCTCTTCGGCAACCATGGCCCCTCCCGCCCCTTTAGGGTTGGAAGGGCTCTCGCCGAGCCGTGCGCGGGGTCCGTATGTGCCTCATATCGTCGCGTGGAACCTCACGAAGCGTTGCAATTTGGCGTGCGCCCACTGTTACATCTCGGCGGGTTCCTGGCATGCGACCGACGATGAACTCTCGACGGCCGAGTGCATGCGCATTCTGGATGAGATTCTCGACGTGAACCCCCACCCGATGTTAATCCTTACGGGTGGGGAGCCCCTTTTGCGGGACGACCTCGAGGCGCTCGCGCTGCGAGCTTCGTCGCGAGGCGCCACGGTGGTGGTTGGCACGAACGGGACGCGTCTCACCGATGAACGCATCGCCTCCCTCATGGAAGCCGGCGTGAAAGGTGTCGCTGTGAGCATCGATTCGCTCCGGCCTGAATATCATGATCGATTTCGGCACGGCGGGGGCGCGCTTACGGACACGATGGCCGCGGTCGAGAGGTGCGCTTCACGTGGGCTCGATTTTGTCATTCAGACCACGGTCACGACCGGCAATCGGCATGAAATCGCCGATCTTGCCCGCTGGTCCGCCGAAGCGGGAGCTGTCTCTTTCAACGTCTACTTCGTGGTCCCGACCGGGCGAGCGGAGAACATGCGTGGTATGAGCCCTCAAGAGAACGACGACGTCCTCCGGGAACTCGTCGACCTGGAGCGCACCTACCGTGGTCGCATGATGGTCCGCTCGAAGTGCCAGCCCCAGCTCATGCGGCACGTAATCGAAGGCGATCCGGAATCGCCCCTTCTTAATTACGAGACTCGTTGCCCATGCGGTGTTCACTACGTCCGCGTCACCCCCGAAGGCAAAGTCACTCCCTGTCCTTATATGCCCGTAGTTGCGGGAGATCTCCTGACGCAGAGCTTTCAGGAGATCTGGGAGACATCGCCCGTCTTCAACGAGCTCAGGTCGGGCGAACTCGGTGGAAGGTGCGGACAGTGCGAATACCGGGAAGTCTGCGGAGGATGTCGGGCCCGCGCGTACGCGGACAGCGGTGACTTCATGGGTCCCGATGACTCTTGTGTCTACGAGCCGTCTGGACAAACCCCTCTCGTCGCTGCGCGGCGTCCGGTCACTTACGGCAGCCAGCCCGCGGCGACCGCCCAAGCCTCCATTGATCAACCCGGTTCTGGCCACTCGGACCCTGATCCAGTCGATTCCGTGGCTCTCGAATGGTCCCCTGAGGCCCTCAAGCGCATAGACGGCGTACCGAGCTTCGTTCGGGGAGTGGTCATGGGAAGGGTCGAGAATTTCGCGCGGGAAAGAGGCTATACGACTGTAGACGTGGAAGTCATGGAGGAGGTTCGTCGAAATCTCCCCGTGGACTTCTCCAAAAAATTGCCGTTCTTTCTACGAAAAGGGGGAACGGCATGAACCGGTGGGGTCGCCTGATGGCGGAAACAGGAGCCACAATGAGTCTACGGGAGTGTGCGCCACTGCGTAGAGCCCGACATGGGACACGACGTGGGGCGATGGGCTTGAAGCTGCTCGGGGCCACGAGCCTCGGCGCGCTGGCCTTTCACCTATTCCCCGATGTGGCTTGGGCCCAAGAAATCTCTTCTGGCCGTGCGTACGGGGACTTTCCTTTGGTCGGAGGGCGCGTGGCCGTCTGGGTCGCGGCTCAGGTCCACCTTCTCTTCGCTGCGTTCGTGCTGGGCGTACCCATGTTCGCGGTGGTCGCCGAGGCGATTGGCATTTTCGGGGGGGAGTCGAAGTACGATAAGCTCGCGAAAGAGTTCACCCGCTTGCTGCTCGTGGCGTACTCCGCCACCGCAATTTGGGGCGCCATTCTTTCGTTCTTGCTGATCACGATCTTCCCGAACCTCTGGATCTATCTCGCGGAGATCTTCGAGGTTTCCATGTGGGTTTACGTGGGCCTCTTCTTCTTCGAGTCGTTCACGCTCTACCTGTACTACTACGGTTGGGACCGCTGGAGCCAGGGCCGGGCCAAGTTGGGCCACTGGACGTTGGGGATTCTGCTCAACGTTTGGGGCACGGCGGTGATGCTCATCGCCAACTCCTGGCTGACCTACATGATGAGCCCTCCGGCGGACGTGGGACCCGACACCGCCCCCGCCATGGTGCAAACGTGGAGCGCCTTCGCCAACGCGACCTGGATGCCCATCAACATCCATCGGATCATCGCAAACGTCGTATTCGGCGGAGCGATCGTGGGTGCTTACGCGGCCTACCGCTTCTTGCTGGCCAAGACCGATGAAGAGCGGGCCCACTATGACTGGATGGGCTACATCGGGAACATGATCGCGATCTTCGCGCTCCTGATCCTGCCTTTCGCCGGGTACTACCTGGGCCGTGAGATCTACGAGTTCAACCAGCAGATGGGCATCACCATGATGGGTGGGTTCATGAGCTGGCTTTGGATCATCCAAGCCTTCTTGATCGGGGTGCTCTTTCTCGCGGGTAACTACTACCTGTGGGTCGGCATGGGCCGTATTCCGGGAGCCGAACGCTTCACGCCCTACACGAAGTACATGCTCATGGTACTCATTGTGGGTGTCCTCGTTTGGGCGACGCCGCACACGATGATCGCCAACCGTGAAGAGATTGCGGCGATGGGAGGCACGCACCACCCGTTCCTCGGCGTGCTGGGCGTCATGAGCGCCAAGAACACCGCGGTGAACATCATGATCCTCACGACCTTCCTTTCCTTCCTGCTTTACAATCGCGCGAACAAGAACCCGACCGTTGCGTGGGCCAAAACGGGCACGATCGTGCAGGGTGCCATGTTCGTGATCGCGGCGGCCATCGTCATTTTTTACGGAGTGTACGGCTACTTCGTTAGCGCCATCGTCCGGATCGGCTTCTCGGTCTATCAGGTCGGGGCGGTGATCGTGACCATCATCACCGTGATGGCGATCAACACGTTCATGATGAGGGGCGCGGAGTCACGGGGCGAGATCCGGTGGGGCCAAATGCCCGCGCGATCTCAATACGCTCTGTTCATCTTAGCTGTCACGTTCACTTGGCTGATGGGTCTCATGGGCTTCGCGCGCAGCGGCATCCGGCAACACTGGCATGTCTGGGAGGTCGTGAGGGACACGAGTGACTGGGCGGCGACGCCGGCGCTCGGATACGCAGCCATCGTAATCTCCTGCTGCGTCCTGATCTTCTTTGTTCTCGTGGCGTTCATTTTCTGGCTCGGCGGGTTGGCCGAGAAACCGATGGTACCGCAGACAACTTCCGGCAAATCCTCGTTGAGTGGAGGGCCGGAACTCGCTCCGGCCGCGGGCGACTGATGAGTGGCAAGGTAGGGCTTCTGGCTTCGTTCGATTATGTGGACTCGGCCGTCAACGCCATCGGCGAATTGCGCGCGGCCGGGCTAAAGAAGATCACGGCTTACATGCCGTATCCCGAGCATCTCATTGAAGACGCCCTCGGGTACGATCAGAGTCCCGTCCGTGTGTGGGCGTTGGCCGGTGGGCTCTGTGGCGCCGCTGGGGGGTTCGCTTTTACAGCGTTCACCTCGATGGATTGGCCGTTGGTCACGGGTGGAAAACCCATCCTCTCCATTCCGGCTTACGTGGTCATCGCGTTCGAAATGATGGTGTTGTTCGGTGCGTTGTCGACGGTGATTGGGCTCTTCATCAACAGTCGTCTCCCTTACATCAAGCCGATGGTCGTCTACGACCCCGAGTTCAGCGCGGGGAGGTTCGGGGTGTATGTGACGGTCGCGGCCGATCACGTCGATCAGGCCAGAGCCATTCTGCAGGGGCAGGATCCCGCAGAACTGCGTGAAGACCCGGTGGATTTGCCCGTTGCACCGTCTGGACTCGACCCAGGGGGCCGTCCTGGAGAGTTGGTGGCAGCGGCCCATGGTGCATCCGGTTTCGACTCAGAATATGGGAGCGGAGAAGAGCTGGTGGGCGTGGCCAGCGGTGAATCCGGATCTGAGTCACGAAAAGAGAATCGTGCGATGTGGATGGAAAATCTGAAGATTTTCGCGGTGGTGATCGGCACCCTCTCGACCTTTACGCTCGTGGCCAACTCCATTCCGCAGGTCCAGTCGGAAGTTCCCGTGGAGCTCAGCTTCGGGGCCGACGTGAGCCCCGATGAGCTGATGGCATCGGGGGAAATTCTGTTCACCGGTGCGGGCGGCTGCACCGCTTGTCACGGAACCGGCACGAGGGCGCCCAATCTTCTCACCGACCACGCCGGCACGGGCCTCATTGGCGTGCGCTGCGAGAATCGTGTGGCGGGTGAAGAGTGCAAGGCATACCTGTACGCCGCGATGGTGGCACCGAACGATTACATCGTCGAGGGCTTCGACCCGATCATGCCCGACATGCGTCGCTCCCTCTCGAACGAACAGATCTGGGCGGTCGTCGGCTATTTGGAGTCTTTGGGTGGAGAGGTCACCGTGACGGGCGCTGACATCAACGCCAGTGACGATGGCCCCGCTGCGACGGCCACCGCTACGGGCGCACCTGCGGCAGCGGCACCTGCCTCGTCATCCACGGATCCCGTCGAGATCATGAACGCGAACGGGTGCATTGGCTGCCACGTCTTCGAAGGCGGCGGCGCCCCGATTGGGCCCGCGTTCGACGGAATCGGCGCCCGTCTCAGCATGGACGACCTCAGGGAGTCGATCCTGGATCCGGCGGCCGCCGCTTCGGAAGGCTTTGAGTCGATGCAATCGATGATGCCCCCGATTTTCGGTAGCCAACTCAGCGCAGCTCAGTTGGAAGCCGTCGTACAGTTCCTGGCTAGCCAACGCTAAGGGGAGGCGAGTACAGCGATGGGCAAGTACTTGAAGCATCCATTGGGCCAGGCGGGTCTGGTCCTGTTGGTTGCTTACGTGTTGTTGGATTTCGGGATCGCGTACATCCCGCCGCTGCTTGGCTTCCCTAGCGCTCCCATCCCGAATTCCGTTCTGCTGCAATACCTCATCACCGTGAGCGTCGGAATTCTGCTTTGGGTCAGCGACAACGAGGCCCGCTGGGCGGAGTTCAAGGCCCCGATGCACCAGGTGATGGTGGACCCGGAGCGAAAGAGGATGCGGAATTCGCTCATGGTGTTGGTGCCCCTCTTCGTGGCGTTCATGACCTTCAATCAGGTGTTGCCGTCGGTCGCCGCACCCACGAGCCTCCGCTCGATTCACCCTGCGCCTCCGGGACAGATCGACTTCCAGGGCACCGCCATGGAGCTCGCTACATTGGAGAATCCGCTGCGCTCACAGGGCTCGATGGAGGAGCACTATGAGGAAGGCAAACGCGTCTACTATCAGAACTGCTTGGCTTGCCACGGTGATGGGCTGGACGGCCAAGGGCACTACGCGCAAGGATTTAACCCCACACCGTTGAATTTCCAGGACATCGGCACGATCGCGCAGCTCACGGAAAGTTTCGTTTTCTGGCGCATCGCGAAAGGCGGTCCCGGGCTCCCCAACGAGGGGGGGCCGTGGAACTCGGCCATGCCGGCGTGGGAGGACTTCCTCACCGAGGATGAGATTTGGGCGGTGATCATTTTTCTGTACGAGCAGACCGGGCACGAGCCGCGAACCTTCGAAGAAGAAGGCGGAGAGGGGGAAGAGCATTGATGGCCGGAATTCCAAGGAGTACGATGGACGACGGTATCTTCGGGGCCAAGCTTGCCCCGCGCGGATCCAAATTGGCGACCTTGGCCTTCTTGTTCTCCGCGGCGTCAGTTCTTGCCGTGGGGAACTTGAGCGCCCAGGAGGGTGGCGACCTCGGACAGGTTACGTATGACCGTTGGTGCGCCGGCTGCCACGGCGTAGACGGGACCGGCGACGGCCCCGGCGCGAGCTACATGCTTCCTCGGCCGCGAGATTTTACGCAGGCGCTCTACCAGATTCGCACGACGGGCAGTGGCGATCTCCCGACGGACGAGGATCTACTCAACATCATCGACCGGGGGATGCCGGGCACGACGATGCCCGGGTGGGAGGAACTGCTTTCGAACGACGAGAAGGACGCATTAGTCCAGTACCTCAAGACGTTTTCCCGATTCTTCTCTCCCGATGAGGTCCCGCAGCCGCTCGACTTCGGTTCTGCGCCCCGGGTCAGTGAGGAGGTTCTCGCGGAGGGCGAGGCTCAGTATCGAGCAATCGAGTGTTGGCAGTGCCACGGCGACGCCGGTCGAGGGGACGGAGGATCCGCGACGACGCTGGTGGATGACGGAGACTTTCCTATTCGTGCGGCTGATCTGACCGAGAACTGGCTGTTCAACGGAGGTGGCGAAGTCGAGGACATCTACCGTACGCTACGCACGGGTCTGGACGGCACGCCGATGCCGAACTTCGGCGACCTCATCGAAGCTGGCGTGATTACCAATGACCAGCTCTGGGCCCTTTCGCACTACGTTCGTAGCCTCGCCCCCGAAGAGGCTCCGGGAATCACCGAAGTGGTCCGGGGTGTTCTCTTCGAGGACACTCCGCTGCCGTCGTCGGTCGGCGACGAAACATGGGACGGAGTCGAGCGTGCGTACCTGCCGCTTGTCGGACAAATCATCGTGTCGCCGCGCTGGTTCGACCCCCGGGTGGACGGGGTCTGGGTGCAGGCCGCGCACGACGGACAAACGATGTCCATGCGGGTTTCGTGGAGCGATCCCAGTAACAGCCCGGACCCCTCGTGGTCCGACTTCAAGGCTCAGGTGATCGCACACATGCAGCCCAAAGAGGGCGACCCGCAGGACGAGGGACCGACGCCCGATCAGCTGCTGGTGCAGTTCCCCATGCAGATGCCGGAGGGCATGGAGCAACCGTTTTTCTTGCGTGGTGACAGTCGCCGCCCGGTGTATCTTTGGCAGTGGCAGGGTGACCAAGACGGCGGACTCGTAGGCGAGGCCGGTGGGCTTGGCACCGAGGCCTTCCAATCGGGTGGGCTAGACCTTACCGTTGACGCCTCGCATGCCGACGGTCAGTGGCAGGTGATGTTTACGAGGCCCCTCGTCACGGATGACGAGGGTGACCTCGATTTCGTGACCGGCGAGGCCATTCCGGTAGCGTTCTTCGCCTGGGATGGAGACAATGGGGAATCAGGTACCAGGGGAGCGGTTAGTTCTTGGTACTTTTTGTTCCTCGAGGAACCGACTCCCGCGACAGTTTATGTAGCCCCGGCTCTGGCCATGGTGTTGACGGCCGCGTTGGGCTTCTTGGTTGTAGGCCGAGCCCAAAAGAGGGAGAAAGAGGGCGGAGAAGTAGAGAGTGAAACAGCAAATAGCTGAACCTTTTAAGACTATTGGAGGCATAATGTCCGATCGATTTGAATTACGCGGAATCATCGCGCCCACGCTCGTCGTGTTGGTGATGGCCGGCTGTGGTGGCGGAGATGGCGGCGGCGGTGGTGGTGGTGGTGGTGGTGGTGGTGGCGGTGCGGCCGTACAGAATCCGGTGGATGCGGCCACGGCCGGTAACATCTCGGGTTCTATCGTCTTCGAGGGAGACGCTCCCAGCATGGCGGTCATCGACATGGCCGGTGAGGCCGTCTGTGCGGCCAAACATTCGTCGCCGCCGATGACCGAAGAGGTCATCGCCAACGGAAACGGCACTCTGGCTAATGTGTTCGTCTACGTGAAGGAAGGCCTCGAGAGTCTCGATTTTCCGACCCCGGCTGCGGCCCTGCTCGACCAGGACGGATGCACCTATCTGCCGCACGTCCTGGGCGTGATGGTGGACCAGGACATCACGATGCGTAACAGCGACGGCCTCCTGCACAACATCAACGCGTCGCCGAGCGAACAGCGTGGCTTCAACACCAGTCAGCCGACCAACATGGAAAGCACTCGCGCCTTCGGGACCGCCGAGATCATGGTTCCTCTCCGTTGTGACGTACACGGCTGGATGAACGCCTACGTAGGTGTGGTCGCTCACCCGTATCACTCCGTATCGAACAGCAGCGGTGCTTTCAGCCTGTCCACACTACCTCCGGGCGACTACGTGATCGAGGCGTGGCATGAGCGGTACGGCACCCAGACACAGAGCGTGACTGTGACCACGGGCCAAACCGCCGAAGTCACATTCACGTTCAGCGCATCGATGGCCACAAACGCCGTCGTGCCTCTAGGTACTCCGGTCGACCTTCACCATAGCGTCGCGGAATAATTTCTAATTGATCGCGACGGCGGCCGGTCCGTCTAGCCACGGATCGGCCGCCGTCTCACATCGCCAACTGCTGGACTCACACCCAAGCTCGGGAGACGAGTGGGATGAATTTTTCCTGGCTAATGCCGGAGACCGTATCAACCTACGGGCCAACCATCGATGCGGTTTATTACGTGATCCTCTGGATCACAGGGATCGTGTTCTTTGCTACGGAAATCACGTTGTTGGTTTTCATGGTGAAGTACCGCCACAAGGAAGGACGGAAAGCGGAGTACATCCACGGTAGCAACAAAGCCGAGATCATTTGGACCACGATTCCGTTCGTCATCGTCATGGGGTTGGCCTTCTACTCGAAGGGTATCTGGGACGAAATCCGTGATCCCGACCTAATCCCTGCCGACGCGTACACGATTCAGGTCATTGGCCAACAGTTCGAGTGGAACGCTACCTATTCGGGTGCGGACGGTCAGTTCGGTACAGCAGACGACTTCGTGTCAAGAAACGCCATTCACATCGCGGTTAATCAACCCGTGGTTGTGCAGTTGGAGGCTCTAGAAGTGATCCACTCCTTCTTCCTCCCCGAATTCCGGGTGAAGCAGGACGCCGTGCCCGGAATGATCACACCCGTCTGGTTCGAGGCGACGCGAACCGGTGAATTCACCCTCGCCTGCGCCGAGCTCTGCGGCCTCGGGCACTATCGCATGGGGGGGACGGTCACAGTCCACTCGGCGGCTGAATTCCAAAACTGGCTCTCGGAACAACAAGCAGCAGCGGGGGACGACTGATGAGCACCACGACTGCGACAGAAACGCACGCCGGACACGCCGAGGGGCATCACGATCTCGGCTTCATGCGGACCTATATTTTCTCGACCGATCACAAAATGATTGCGAGGCAGTTCCTCTTCACTGCGTTGCTGTTCCTGGCGCTGGGCGGGGCCCTCGCAGTCATGATTCGTTGGCAGCTCGGATTTCCCACCCGGCCTCTGCCCCTACCGATAAGGGGGTTGTTTCCGGACACCATGGCCCCCAGCGGCATCATTCTCCCAGAGTTCTACAACTCTCTGGTGACGATGCACGCCACCTTTATGGTGTTCTTCGCGCTCATGCCGCTCATGGCCGGTGTGTTCGGTAACCTACTGATCCCGCTACAGATCGGCGCGGACGACATGGCGTTCCCACGCATCAACATGTTGTCCTTCTGGATCACTCCGGTGGCCGGCGCCATCATGCTGGCGAGCTTCTTCGTGGAGGGAGGCGCCGCCGGCGCCGGCTGGACCTCGTACGCACCGCTGAGTGCTTCAGGCGAGTGGACCGGCGTCTACATGGGGCAGATCCTCTGGTTGGTCTCTCTGATCATCCTCGGTTTTTCCTCGATCACAGGCGCCTTGAATTACGTCACGACGGTCATCAACATGCGGGCGCCAGGAATGACCTGGTTCCGGATTCCGCTGGCTACCTGGTCTTTGTTCGTCACAGCCTGGTTGCTTCTGTTGGCCATTCCGATTCTTACGGGCGGCCTGATCCTTCTCCTCTTCGATCAGACGATTGGCACGGCGTTCTTCCGCCCCGAGGGCAGCGGCGAGCCTCTGCTCTGGCAGCATATTTTCTGGTTCTTCGGTCACCCCGAAGTCTACATCCTGATCCTGCCGGCGATGGGCTTTGTGTCTGAAGTGATCGCGAACCGGTCTCGGAAGCCGATTTTCGGCTACCACTCCATGGTGGTTGCCATGGTGGCGATCGGTTTCTTGGGATGGATCGTCTGGGGCCATCACATGTTCCAGAGCGGCATGAACCCGCTCCTCGGCATGACCTTCGTGGTGACGACCGTCGTGATCGCGGTTCCGTCGGCGATCAAGACGTTCAACTGGATGGGAACCTTGTGGCGAGGCAACATCCACATGGACACGCCGCTGCTGCACGCAGTCGCGTTCGTAGCGCTCTTCATCATCGGCGGGCTCTCGGGAATATTCATGGCCTCGGCCCCCGTCGATATCTACTTCCACGACACCTACTTCATCGTTGCCCATCTGCACTACGTTCTCGTGGGCGGAAGCCTCTTCGGAATTTTCGCAGGGATTACGTACTACTATCCGAAGATGTTCGGCCGGATGATGGGTGAAGGGCTCGGAAAGCTACACTTCGGGTTGTCGTTCGTCTTCTATAACATGGCGTTCTTCCCGATGCACAACTTGGGCGTGCAAGGCATGATGCGCCGGATCTACGATCCGAACCAGTACGCTTTCCTTCAAGGGTTACAACCCATGAATACGTTTATCTCGATCAGCGTATTCCTCTTCGCAGCCACCCAAGTGCTGTTTGCGTTCAACTTCCTGTGGAGCCTCAAAGCGGGTAGGGTGGCCGGCAACAACCCCTGGAAGTCCAACACCTTGTTGTGGACCACGCCATCCCCTCCACCCCACGGCAACTTCCCGGAGATGCCCATCGTGTACCGTGGCCCCTACGAGTACAGCCATCCTGACCGTGACGAGGACTTCTGGCCCCAGGACGAACCGCCCGTTGCGAGCGGCTCGGGTGGGCAGACGGCCGCCTCCCCGATCCCCGAACCTGTTCCTGGAGACTGACGCATGAGTCAAGCAGCAGTTGCGACCATGGACCGTAAGCCCATGCCAGGGATGAAGGTCTACAACATGAAGCTGGGGATGTGGGTGTTCCTGCTCAGCGAGGTCATGTTCTTCACCTCGTTGATCGGCTCCTACCTCATCATGCGCTTCGCACACCCGGACCACTGGACCGATCCGGGAGTGGTTCTGAACGTCCCGTTGACGGCCGTGAACACGTTTTTGCTGATCTGCTCGTCGGTCACTATGGTCAAAGCATTCTCAGCGATCCAAAACGGGGACCAGAAGGGTCTCAAGAATTGGCTGCTCGCAACGATCCTGATCGGCGCATCGTTTGTTGGAATTCAGGGCATCGAATACGCCGCGCTCTCAGGTGAGGGATTTGTTGCGGCGCTCGATGGCTATCACGCCGTTGGCCGTGGAAATCCGCACGAAGGGCCCTCATTGGGGGGTCCGCTCTACGGAGCGACCTTCTACGCTATGACCGGGTTCCACGGAGCCCACGTCTCGATTGGAGTCCTTTGCCTGATTTTCGTCTACATCAAGGCCCTGCGCGGGGGATACACGGAAGACAACCTCGCGGGCGTTGAGGTGATCGGCCTGTATTGGCACTTTGTGGATCTCGTCTGGATCCTCCTGTTCACAATCGTCTACCTCATATAGAGGCGGGGAGCAATCATGGAAGAGCAAGAACAAGCGCACCCGCGATACATCCTCATTTTTGTCATACTTCTGGTGCTCACGTTGGCTGAGGTGGGATATGCGTTCCTCGATCTGCCAAGGATCGTCCTGGCGCTCGGTCTGATCTTCATGGCGGTCTGGAAAGCGGTGTTGGTGGCCATGTACTACATGCACCTCAAATACGAGCCTAGGCGCCTGTGGATTCTGGCGGTCTCGCCGATCCCGTTGGCCTTCATCCTCGTGCTGGCTGTCATCACGGAGTTTAGGTAGGGCACCACTTCCTGGGTTAGGTCGTACCACCACCTGGGTGTCGAGGCCCGAACGGGAACCGTTGGTTTCCGTTCGGGCTTCTGCTTGTTACCCTAGTGGTGAGATCGCGGCGGCCGGGTGCCGCCACTCCGTCGACTTTCGAGTGAGATCATCGCTGTGGGCAATGAAGGTTTAAGGCTCGGGATGTTTCTCGGTGGCCTCGTCATGGCCGCCGTACCCGTCACCGTCTTCCTTGCCGGAATGATCCTTCTCTTCAAGAAGTATCGCGAGGAGCGCTAGCTAGATCACATCCACAAATTTGTAAGTTGTTGTAACAGAACGAGAAAGACGCATCCGAGGCTCGCGGTTTCGTATGGTGAGGCGTAATTTGATTGCGCCAAACAAAACAAACCTGCTCCACC